>Ga0302284_1001143_pt1 | contig 12016 bp, 7 predicted proteins | sample III_Fen_E2_1_FD_198760 | JGI IMG/M metagenome (GOLD analysis project Ga0302284, IMG submission 198760) | Peat permafrost microbial communities from Stordalen Mire near Abisko, Sweden - III_Fen_E2_1 | ecosystem: Environmental > Terrestrial > Soil > Wetlands > Permafrost | place: Sweden: Abisko...
TACAGGAGACAATTAAAAATATAAGCAATAGATATATTGAAGATTTCAGACGGGTTAACATTACTACATGGATATGAAATTGGTGTGAATTATAGATTTCTTTTAACTAATCAGTCCTTACTTAATACGCATTCAGCCTTTTATGACAATATTAACAATCCTGTTAGGAACAAAAATTATATTGGAAGGTGTTGAATTCCCCATCCACTTCTGTGCTCTTTCATCAGCAAGAACAATCTTAATAATCTCTTCCTTTGTCAAGCTGACAGGCAGTTCAATATTGAACCTCATTTTTCCATTAAATGAAACCGGATAATTAAAATTGTCTTCTTTCAGATACTCCTCATTATAGACTGGCCATGGTTCATAGGCGAGAGACTTCTTATTACCGAGAGTCTGCCACAACTCTTCTGAGAGATGTGGTGCGAATGGCGACAATACCATGGTGAACAGGCAAGCTGTTTCAGTTGTAATTTTACCTTTTTTTGTTGCAAGATTGAGAAAGATCATCATAGCTGAAATAGCTGTGTTAAAATGCAGATTTTCTATATCCCATTCAACTTTTTTGATGGTCTGGTGCAATCCTTTAAGTATCTCTGCATCTTCCTCACCCTCAGAGATATTTTCAGGATTTGATACAAACCTGAAAGCTCTTCCAAGAAATCCGAAAACTCCTTTTACACCTTTTTCATCCCATGGTTTTGTGACATCAAGAGGACCCATAAACATCTCATAAAGTCTTAACGAGTCAGCCCCGTATTTTGACGTAACATCATCGGGATTGACAACATTTTTAAGTGATTTAGACATCTTGGCGACGATCTGTTTCAGTTCTGCATGTGTCTCTTTATGAAAGTATTTACCCTCACGCTCTTCAACGAAATCACCAGATACTTTAGAACCGGATTCTGATTCATAAGCAAAGGCGAGGATCATTCCCTGATTGAATAATCTTTGATATGGTTCATCAGTCGATACAATACCGAGGTCAAACAATACTTTATGCCAGAACCGGCTGTATAAAAGGTGAAGCACAGCATGTTCCGCACCACCAATATACAAATCTACCGGCATCCAGTATTTTTCTTTTTCCTTATCAAAGATCAACTTATCATTTTTTGGGTCAATAAAGCGTAGATAATACCAGCACGATCCTGCCCACTGAGGCATTGTGTTGGTTTCCCTTCTTCCTTTCCGGCCGTTTTTATCAGTTATATTCAACCATTCATCTGAATTGGAAAGAGGAGATTCACCCGATTCCCCGGGCAGGTAATTTTCAAGTTCAGGCAGTTCAAGAGGAAGTTCATCATCATTCATAACAGTTACCTCGCCATTTTCCCAATGAATTACAGGGAATGGTTCACCCCAGTATCTCTGTCTGCTGAAAAGCCAGTCGCGGATTTTGTAGTTTACTTTTGAAGCGCCCAGCTTTTCTGACTCAAGCCAACGGGTTATCCTTGCAATTCCTGCTTCCTTATTCAGCCCGTTTATGTCAATTCCTGTAGTCTTATCTGATGAATTAATATATTTTCCGTCTTCAGTCCAGCATTCCTTTCCCTCAAGAATTTTCTTTTTCTGGTCAGGATCAGTAACATCGGGATCCTGGATACATTTAATCGGAAGGTTGAATTTTAAAGCAAATTCAAAGTCTCGTGTGTCGTGGGCAGGAACCGCCATGATGGCCCCCGTTCCGTAACCGGTTAAAACATAATCAGCTACCCAGATTGGTATAAGTTTGTTATTTACAGGATTGACAGCGTACCTGCCTGTGAAGACCCCTGTTTTTTCCTTTGCAAGGTCAGTCCTGTCAAGGTCCGACTTTAGCGAAGTGGCTTTTATATAATCATTAACAGAATTCTTACAGTCGTTTGTTGTAATTGAATCAATCAAAGGATGCTCCGGTGCAATTACCATATAGGTTGCACCAAAAAGCGTATCGGGACGTGTAGTAAAGACAGTAAGATTTAAGTTCAGTCCATCAATTTTAAAATCAACTTCAGCGCCTGTTGAACGTCCTATCCAGTTGCGCTGCATATCTTTAATTCCTTCGGGCCAGTCGAGATTATCAATACCTTTCAGAAGTCTTTCCGCATATTGTGGAATACGAAGCATCCACTGTTTAAGATTTCTTTTCTCAACCCTGTTACCACATTTCTCATGCAATCCATCATTCAGAACCTCTTCGTTGGCACAAACTGTACAGCAGTGCGGGCACCACCATACCTGGGCATTATCGTAATAGGCTAATCTCTTTGAATTAATATATTTTACTTTTTCTTTCTCGTTTAATTCTGACGGAATTTTTAATTCGGATATTGCCCTTCCTTTCTGTAATTCATCATCAAACCATGTATTATAGAGACGTATGAAAATCCACTGGGTCCATTTAAAATATTTTGGGTCAGTGGTATTTATCTCCTTCTCCCAGTCGTAACTCAGTCCAAGTTCTTTTATCTGTCTCCTGAAAGTGTCGCAGTTATTTCTTGTGGTAATAGAAGGATGTGTTCCGGTTTGAATCGCATATTGTTCTGCAGGCAGGCCGAATGCGTCCCAGCCCATCGGGTGAAGGACATTGAATCCTTTCATTCTCTTGTACCTGCTGAAGATATCTGTTGCAGTATATCCCTCTGGGTGACCCACATGCAGACCTGCACCTGACGGATAAGGGAACATGTCGAGGACATAGCACTTTTTAGGATTTGTTAAATCTTCGGGAGTTTTAAAAGTTTTATTATCTTCCCAGTACTTCTGCCACTTTTTTTCGATCCCGTGGAAATTATAGTCCATTTTGCTCTTTACTTGATAAGTTATTACTAAAAAGTCAGAAGTCAGAAGTCGGTAGTCCGAAGTGTAAAAACTTCCTTTTCCAGCTTCCGACTCATTTAATCTTATCTTTGAATGCTACCATCATATTCATTAAATTGAATGCATATTCGTAATGCTCTTTGAATTCTTCTTCTGAAATATAATTTCTTCTAAAGGCTTTGTGCAAACAAGTAACTACTTCAGCCAGAGAGCGAATGGAGAAACCGATGAATTTTTTAAATTCTGGATTTGATTGCCCAATTGATCCTTCTGAAATGTTTAATGCAATCGAATCTACAGCTCTGCGAATTTGAGAAGAAAGATTATATATTTCTTCTTTGGGAAATTTGTATGATAACTGAAGGATACTTTCTCCATATTCCATCGCTTTTTGCCAGATAATAAGCTTTTCAAATTTAAATTTGTTCATCGTATTTGTTTCTTTTAAACTTCTGACTTCCGTCTTCTGACTTCCGACTCCAATTCAACTTTAATCTGAATATTAGTTTGCGAAAATATAAAATCTTTGGCAAATTTCACTAATGAGGAGATGTATTAGGTGGTCGGGGAAAGTAATTTTTCTAATTAGTTGTAAAACCGCCCTTTTGGTTATACTTTTGCGGTATTGTTATGGTCCCGTAGTTCAATGGATAGAATGGCAGATTCCGGTTCTGTTGGTTGGGCGTTCGAGTCGCCCCGGGATCACAAAGAACATCAGATTATGCAGAGAACCAGTATTTTACGATACTGGTTTTTTTATTCTTATTTATTTGTGCTATCAACAAGCCTTTTTGAGTTAGCTGTTCATTACAATTATCCGGATATTTGGTAGGAGGTCAGTTTTTATTTTGACCCACTATTACAAATCAAAAATAAAAAAAATAAGAGGCTGCGCACATAAAGCTTGATGCAGCCTCTATCCTAACTAACTATTACCCTGAACCAACTAATAACCTGTATTTTGCTCCATCAACTTATTTATATCAATCTCGGTTTGAGGAATTGGCAATACATAATTTTTTGGGAATTGACATTGTGTATCTTTATATGTCGAATTATCTCCCCATATCATTAATACTTTGTGAGATGGAGATGTAGCAGTTCCTTCACCGAATACATCTTTAAGAATTCCCCAGCGTAGCAGGTCGAATACCCTTATCCCTTCCATATTCAATTCAACGCGACGTTCATGCCTGAGCTTAACCCTGGCATCTGTCTGATCTGATGCAGATAAGGGGGGCATGTTTACTGATGGCCTGGCGCGAACCTTATTGATTTGATCCAAGCCTTCGGAAATTTTATTATTTTCGATCAACGCTTCAGCATAATATAAATACAATTCAGCATACCTGAGTATTGGAATATTATAGCCATCCCTGTCTACACTGCTTAATCCAAGAATTGAGTGAACTACTTTTCTTGTATTCATGTTAGACTTCGACCAACCTGCCTGATACTTTATTGTGTCGCCTTCATTGTAAGTAGTAGTGACATTGGTAACACTGTTTGTATAGACCTGGGTTGCACCATGATGAATAGTATAGAAATCACCGGGTGCCCAAATTGATGCTTTCCTTCTGGGATCGCCAGGTTCAAATGCATCGTATAAATCCCTTGTAGGTAATGCATACCCCCATCCTCTGCCCATGAATTCATCTTGTATAAAATAGGGGGCATCCCTGCAAATCCTTGTAACAGTCATTGAGTTGCTATTAGCTCCTGTTGCATCATTTGCTAAAAAGTTCAGAGTGAAAATCAATTCTTTATTAGGTTGAACAGCAATCATATCACCATAATTGTCCATTAACCCGTAACCCGATGCATCAGCAATATCAATAGCATTTTTTGCTGCAATTTCTGCATTTGGATAATCATTTGCACACAGATAAGCCCTTGCAAGTAATCCGGCAGCTGCCGCTTTGTCGGGTAGTCCCAAATCATTACCAGACCATTTCTCAGGAATATTCTCAGTGGCATATTTGAGATCTTCAATGGCAAATTGCAGTATTTCGCTTTTAGGACTTTTAGCAACATAAGAATCAGCTACATTGACGATAAAGTTCTTATGCAAAGGTACATCACCCCACAAGGTGGTTAGGTATATGTAGGAAAAAGCCCTCATCATTTTTGCCACCCCAATGTAAGGTTTCTGCAATTCAGGGGTGAATTTAGGATCAGATGAATTTGGAATATAATCAATTGCGAAATTGGCAGAATTAATACTCATATAAATTTGCAGCCACCAGTTGGCAAATATATCATCTGTAACCGGACCACTGGCCCCGAAAGTCCATTGAAGCTCCGCATATCTATCGGCACTATTTAACCGGGTATAGCTGTCATCCGACATAATATCCAGGACATTTACCATTTGATTTTGATACACCCAGTATGTAGTCCAATTAGTAATTATGCCAATATCAGCTTTGCGTGCCGTTGATGCATCGACGAAAAAGTTTGATGAGTTTGGGGCATCCTGAGGTGATTTATCCAACAGATCTTCTTTACTACAATTGTTTAATAAAAACAATATAGTAGTTAGAAATACTAAACTTATAATTTTGTTTTTCATATAATTTACATTAAAATCGAGTAAATAAAACCTTAATCAGAAAGATACTTTCAAACCCATAATCCATGTCCTGGGAAGAGGCATTTTATCTGCAGCGATCCCTCCCCAAAAGCTATCCCCTAATGTCACATCGGGTTCAACTCCTTTGAAATTGGTAAAAGTATACAGGTTCTGAACACTGCAATAAATTCTCAAGCCGGTACTATGGACTTTTTTACAAATACTTGCCGGTAAATCATAGCTAAGATTCAAATTGTTTATTCTCAGATATGAAGCGTTGGATAACCAGATATCAGAGAACGCTGAATTATTCGCAGGATCTGAACGGGTAAGTCTGGGCAGAGTCCCGGTTGGGTTTGCTGTTGCATCCCATCTGTTCATTATGACTGAATTCGAATTCTCGGGATTTCCCTGGAAATAGTATAATGTTATGCCATTAATTGGCAGGTCATACCCACTCACTCCTTGAAGCTGTATCTGGAGCGAGAAACTTTTATAGGTTATATTGGATACGAATCCATAAGTAAAGTCAGGATATTTCTTCCCGATGATTGTACGATCGGCAGCATCAATTTTTCCATCGGGTTTTCCGGTTAATTTTCCATTAGCATCATAACCGTTAACATCTTGCCGCCAAACATCTCCCAGACCGACGTCTGTAATTGATCCGTCTGTTGGATCTGTTGCATAAAGTTCTTTCCTGTATGCATCCAGATCGGCCTGCGTCTTAATTATCCCATTTGTTTTATAACCAAAATATGAAAATATAGGATTTCCTACGCTGGTGACTGTATTCAGAATTGGTGGGTTATAGTCATTTATCATTTGATCCAATCCATTCATATCAATAACCTTATTTCTTGAAGTAGAGAAATTAGCGCTTACATCATAGGAAAAATCACCTTTCTTCTCACGAATTCCTAACTCAAGTTCCACCCCTTTGTTTTGTATTTCGCCGGCATTTATATATGGCATTGCCCATGGATTCTTACCAGAAGAATAGGGCAAAGGTTTCATGAAAAGCAGGTTGGTGGTTTTTGAAATAAAGTAATCGGCAGTAAAGTAAATTTTTGATTTAAATAAAGAGGCATCAATACCGAGGTTATATTTTTTGGTTGTCTCCCATTGAACATCCTCATTTACGGCTGTACCGAGTGTATAACCACCTACCTTAGCCCCATTTAAAATATAAGTGCTGGCATCTAATGTGCTGTAAGTAGGATAGGTTCCAATATCTGCATTGCCAAGGGTACCCAGGCTTGCCCTGATCTTTAGGTCATTAATCACATTGGTGAGGTTTGTAAAGAAATCTTCCTTTGAAACTCTCCAGCCCAGAGAATAAGATGGAAATATACCCCAGCGGTTCCGTTTGGCGAATCTGGAAGAACCATCGCGACGAACTGTTGCTTGTAAGAGATACTTCCCGTTATAATCATAATTAACCCTTCCTGCGTAAGAAATGAAGGACCAATCGGAAAATCCATTCTCATTTGTTTGAGTGCCCGGGTCACCGGCGCTCAGGTATTGAATGCTATTTAAAGGGGTCCCCGAGCGTGCTCCGCTTAAATATTCCGATGTTTGTTCTTCCTGTGAATAAACGAGTAAGGCTGAAAGATTATGAACCTCGTTGAATGTATGTTTGTAATTAAGCATATAGTCGAGTTGCCAGTGGAGTAGGTTACTGGTACTTTTTAATATGCTGTTGGTAGTAAGCTGTTCATATAATGGATCTATAGGAGTAAAGAATGTGGATTGATCGTTATTATAAGTAACGCTGGCTCTGGGAGTAAAAGTCAGATCCCTGGTGACATTAAACTTCACATATATATTGCCAATAATACCATAGGATTTAGCCTCTCTTTTATATAAATCAGTGAGCGTTTGAGGAGGCGCCCAGTTATATTCAATATTCTGGTCCTCATAAAGGCCATAGCTTCCATCGGATTCCCATGCCTTTGAAAGTGGAATTTTACGTACTGCCTGCAAATACGGGTTTGGAGCATAACTGGCATTAGCGCCATAAAAATCAGGTAATCCGGAATTACTATTGGTATAAAGATTCAGGGTATTGCCAAACTCTATAAAATTGTTTATTTTATGATCGCTGTTAAAACGGATATTTAGCTTATTAGCTTTTTGTGAAATGATTCTCCCCTCCTGATCAAGATAATTAACAGATGTGAAATAGTTAGACTTTTCACTTCCTCCTTTTACCGATAAATCGTAATATTTTATTACCCCGTTTTTCATGATTACACCTAACCAATCGGTATTTCTATAATTCCCGTTAGCATCTTTATATTTGGCAAGATCGGCATCGGTGTATGGTCTGGTCTGTCCGGCATTTACATAAGACTCATTATCAAGTTTTAGCCATTCATCAGAAGAAAGTAATGTCAATTTTCTGTTTGAAGCTGTTTGAACGCCTGTGTATGTATTAAAAGTAATTTCAGGCGCTTCGTTTACAGATCCCCTCTTGGTTGTGATTAATACAACCCCATTTGCAGCCCTGGTACCATAAATTGAAGATGAAGCACCATCTTTTAATACTGAAATGCTTTCAATATCATTTGTATTAATATTGGATATGTTGTCGGAAATTACACCATCAATTACATAGGTTGGATTTACTCCGGCATTTATAGATTGTATACCCCTTATTTGAATCGAGTAGCCCGATCCGGGTTGTCCGGAATTGGATACGATATTAACACCGGCAGCTTTACCTTGCAGGGCTTGAATAGGATCTATAGCAGCAGTTTTTTCCATATCCTTACTGGTAACTAACGATACGGATCCTGTTATATCCGCTTTTTTTTGTGTTCCGTAACCTACAACCACAACTTCGTCGAGTTTGGTAATATCAGGTGAAAGTTTTATATCAATGGTTGATTGATTACCAACAATGATTTTCTGGGTAGTATAACCAATAAAGGAAAAGGTAATTACAGCATTACCGTTTGGTACATCAATTGAGTATTTACCCTTGATATCCGAAATGACACCAATAGTTGAGCCTTCTACCTGAACGTTTACACCAGGCATCGCATTCCCTTTTTCATCGGTAACAGTTCCTGTAATCTTGCCTTGTTGAAGTAATGATTTAGGTGTGATCACAATAAAATTGTTGTCGAGAACTTTGTAGCTTACTTCAGTGTTGTCAAGAACAACAGCCAGTAAATCATCTATGGATTTATCGGTAAGGGAAAAGGTGAGTTTTTTGTCAAGGTCAGTAAATTCATCGTTATAGAAAAATCTGAACTCACTTTCCTTTTCAATTGTTTTCAGTACATCACGAACAGATTGATCCTTAATATCAAGATCGAACCTGGCTTTCTGTGAATACACAGAAGCCATCATGTTGACTGAAAGAATACATGTTAATAAGACTGATAGTTTCATAACACGTAAAAATTTTAGTGGGAGAGGAGGAAGGTCGAAAAAATACCCCCATGAATGTTTTTTTTTCATACATTTGTAATGTTAGGTTTTAAATTTATTTTAAGACTTGATCAATCGTTTTTAAGGGGGTAGGTGCAAACTACTCCCTTTTATTTATTCAGGGTGGTTTCATTGTTTTCGTTTATTAAGTTAATTAAAGGGTTAATTATTTTTAGTCATGATCCTTTTAAATTCTTCTCTGGAGTTAAGATCCATAATAAGCCTTATAGTATCTCTATTGATCTGATAATCGATTGGAGCGGTCATCCTTAAAGCGTTCAGTATCTGATCGACCGTTTCATTCTCAATGGTACTTGTGAATTTATATTTCTTAAGCTGTTCATCATCGAATATGATTTTAAGATTGAATCTGCGTTCAAGCATAGGTGCAAGTGTACTTAATGGTTCCCTGTCTATGATCCACCTTGTGTCTTTCCATGAAGTATACAGTTCTGTTCTGACATTTGATAAAATGTTTACATCCTTAAGTTTAATTGACCGATTCGCTTCAGGTTTGACTTTATCTTCAGCGCTTTCGGTATATTTTTCCGTTACTTTTGTTTCTTTGTGATATATGAGTTTATCTTTTGGTTTTAACAATACTCTTTCATTTTTGTCAGACATACTTAAAATTCTTACATCAATTTTGCCTTCTTCAAGTGTGGCGGATATTGTTTTTTCTTCAGAGTAGGCTTTTACATTGAAACGTGTACCCAGCGCACGAACAACAATACCCTGAGTATTTACGATAAAAGGATGCAGACTGTCTTTTGCTACTTTAAAATATGCTTCACCGGTAAGATTAATTGTCCGGGTTTGCTGACCGTAATCCTGATTGTATGTAATCGTAGTTCCGGCATTAAGCCATATTTGAGTGTTATCTGGCATCTTCATCATGCTTCTGGCGCCCAATGGTGTGGAAATTTCGATTGTCTTGTTTGTATTTGCAGCAATGGTTATTCTCTCTTTCGATCTGCCATATATCCACCATGTTACAGCTGAACCTAACCCAAAAATAAGAAGCCAGGAGGCTGCCAATTTCAGATATTTTGCAAAATGGACTTCTTCACGGTTTATGAACCCAAACCCTAACCTTAAATTTAACCTGCTATTACCTATTTTTTGGCTGAATTTATTCCATGATTCTTCAGTATTTGTCAATGAATCTCTATTCTTGCCACCTGATAAGATCCATGAGTCTTTTAACTCGTTGAAATGACTCCGGTTTTCATTGCTCGTGTTGATCCATTCCTTTAACCTCGCCATATCACTTTCAGTAATTGAACCAGTTAAATAGCTGGCAATTAATAATTTGATATCATTATTTGTAAATTCGGCTTTTTCCATAATGCTTCTTCTATGAATTAAGACACTGAAATGTTAGATTCTGATGAATGCAACCGGAAAATATTTTTACTTTTCTTTTTTCAGGACTAAAGCTATTTTCTGAAGAGCTCTGTAGATATGGGTTTTAACTGTATTTTCCGACAAACCCAGTTGTGCTGCTATTTCTTCATTTTTCAGATATTCAAACCGACTCATAAGAAAGACTTTGCGGCACTGTCCAGGTAATTCTTTAATTATCTTTTCAATTATTACTTCGGTCTCAGCTGAGAATATTCTGTCAATTAAATCATCATTCAGGTCATAAGTATCAGAGATGAATTTCCAGGTCTTTTCGGAACCTGGCATATTTACTGATTCTTTTCTGGTTTTTTGTTGCCTTACAATATTCAGGGCATGATTATGAACTGATTGAAAAAGATAAGCTTTGAATGAGCCCTTAACAGAAAGTTCTGAGCGGTTTTGCCACATCTTCAGAAGAACATCCTGAACCACTTCTTCTGCCAACTGATGTTGACCTGTTATTTCGCATGCATAGTATACAAGAGAACTGAAAGCTGCCTTGTATACTTTTTCAAGGGCAAACTCATCATCCGTCTGAATTTTTTGCCAGTAAAGATCAAAATCTATGGACATCCAGGTCTAGGGTAATTCTGATATAAATATTAAAACTACTGGTTTTAATCCGGAGTTTAATATATCAGTAAAGTTATTTAAAAAAGTAGTAAATGAAATATTAATGAAGATCGGTTCTGTTGCAGGGCGTTCGAGGCGCCCCTGGATCACAGAGAGGTTCTAATAGTGTATGGATATCAACAAGTTACACTTATATAGAACAAATCGAGATGGTTGAAATATAGTTGCTCTCACTTTTTGAGTAACTTTCCGGGTACTTTACAACTTCTTGACAAGTGCACCGAATTAATTGATTATTTATCTTTGCTTTCCATGGGACGTTAGCTCAGTCGGTTTAGAGCGCTTGCTTCACATGTAAGAGGTCACTGGTTCGATTCCAGTACGTCCCACTTTTAATTTGAAACATCTACACGCCCCCGGATCAACTCCGGGGGCGTAATGTTATATAAAAGAACAGGAGAGTTTGTGATGTGGGTATTATTTACATCTTGTGAAGCCGACTGCGGTATCTTTCTGTCCACAAAGATGCTGTTTACTACTATGTTGAACAAACTTTACATATTTATGTTTTATGGAATATTGACTTGATTTCAAATCTTTTTATAATTAAAGATTGTGGAGACCAGCAACCACTAAAAACGGGGCGAAACTGAAAAGCCATATGAGTAGGGGAATTTAAAATTTATTAAAGTGAAAATAATTAAGATGATTTCAGCGTCTCTGATATTTGGAATATTATTTACGCTGAGCACAAATGTGTACGGACAAGACCCTTTGAAGGTAGCTTCAAATGTATATAAAAAAGTCCTTCTTGACAACGATCAGGTAAGAGTATTGCAGGTTGAATTTGCTCCCGGTGAAGTAGCCCCATGGCATCAGCATCCCAATCATGTGATATATGCTTTGACTGCCGGGAAACTTGAGATTACCGATAAAGGCAAGCCTGCAAATGTTCTCGACATCAAACCAGGCGATACAATGTATCTTCCCGCCGTTACACACATGGCAAAAAACATCGGTACCACTACTGTTAAATTGGTTGTGACGGAATTGAAAACTCCCCCCAAAAATTAACAGACAGTATTATTCGGAATTTAAAAGAAGCAACCTTAATCCCGGTTGCTTTTTTTCATACGATTTAAGACGAAATGGCCTGAAAAACTCCTACCTTGATTGGATCAAATTTTATGGTTGAAAGCACAGATAAATATTAAAAAT
>Ga0302284_1001146_pt1 | contig 12006 bp, 7 predicted proteins | sample III_Fen_E2_1_FD_198760 | JGI IMG/M metagenome (GOLD analysis project Ga0302284, IMG submission 198760) | Peat permafrost microbial communities from Stordalen Mire near Abisko, Sweden - III_Fen_E2_1 | ecosystem: Environmental > Terrestrial > Soil > Wetlands > Permafrost | place: Sweden: Abisko...
AGGGAGAGAGAAAGAAAGAAAGTGAAAGAAGGAAGGAGATATGATGATTCAGTGGGAGCAATAGATTTTGTTTGGGTTTTCGCTTAAAAATAATAATAATTTTTCTTAAAACAGAAGCTTTCTTAGAAGCTAAGGGTGTTTAGAAAGAGATAAAGAGACAGAAGCAGAAAATATAAAAAAAGAGCTAATAATTAGTTCTAAAAAATAACTACACAAGAAGAAGACGGCAGCTGAAAAAGAAAGGATCAAACTATCCCATCGAGGCTATCAAGTAGGGAGAAAGAAAAAGAATTGGAAGATTCATTTAGAATTTCAGCAAAAGATAGAAACTCTCTTTGTTGAGAGTGTAGATAATTCATGAGTTAACCTGGAGATTATTAGTCGCATCCATCTATTTATAAAATTAACTCCGAAATACCCAACACTAATGGGTAGCTGCACAGAGAATACTTTGAATCATATGACTAGCAGATAGGATAAGAGCAATCTAGAGTTTTAGAGAATAAATCTGAAGGATTTGATGGAACTTTGCGATTAAAATCCATTTCAATTGCTGTTCCTTCTTTTGAATGCTCATCCTTAAACGCGAATCTGAAGAGAATCAAGAGCAGTAGTCTCGGAAGTAATTCATAAGCTTTGCGCACAAGCGGAAGCTCAAGAGAAAATGGTAGCATGAAGTTTTAACCCCCTGGAATAATTTCAGAAGAAGACAACAGTGCCAATGGAAGTACCAGGCAATGCGCATATTCTTGCATATCGGTGTAAAACTAAGACTATAGCCTAGACATCGCAGACATGCTCCCTGGAGGTGCAATATTTGATGCGTAATTCATTTAAGACGATTCCATCAAGGAGTTTTGCGTGCATTTACATTTTTCTCAGCTAATGGAATGCAATCTTTATCGCTGGCTGTCTGTTTCTTCATCATAGAATCTATCAGAAAAGATTAAAGTTCTAGAGATTCCTGTGAAAAAACGATGGGGGCATGGGAAGAAGAATTCATTTGAAGCGGTGATTATGAAATTTAAAAATGGATCTAGTTATTCTAAAGAAATAGGAGAAAAGCTAGATGGATTATAGAAACTAATTTCTTAGTTCGAGGTACATAAGCAGAATGAGAAGCAAGCAGATAAATAGTCTGAGATCGAATAAGAACATTTAATTAATTAATAAAATATCTGTAGTAGTGGTCTGAACGCTTTAACAGACAATTAAAAGTTACTTTTCGATTCCAAAACTCTTTCATAGCATCACTACAAATTAGGAATACGATAAAAATAAGATGAAATTGGTGAGGAAAAAGTAAATGGAGAAAAAGAAGGAGAAACTTCATTGCACAAAGCTGCTGACAATCCCAAATAAGAATTCAGGGATATGATCGATTAGATTATCTTTCGTCATCGCTCGAAGTATTTTTCATATGTACTCGAATGGAAAGATCTCAAGAGATGCCAACTTAAGAAGCAATAGCCTTCGTAGAATGTCTAAAAAGAATAATCTTGGTCATCATCGATGTCTTCTTCCTGCGAGTGCAAATCTCAAGGATGTTATGAAGGATCTAGTGCTGAGAATTACTCCAACGAGAACTATCCAGAAGAGACGCAAATGCTGATAGGACATAATGAAGAGTTTCTATCGCTTGTTAGTTTAGACAGAGTGCATTTATCAAGTAAAATGATCAGGGTCAAGAAGTTTTGCTTGTTTTAATAGAAAATTAGCAGAGATAAATATAAAGATTATTTGATATCTAAGATCGATTGCGAGATGAGAAATCTAAAGGAAAAGGAAGGGCTTGGTTAGCATTGCAGATCTTGTTTGGAGAGTTACTTAGAATTATCCTTCGAAGGAGGAAATGTAGAATGTGGAAATCATAATAATAACTAACAAGAAAAAGGAGTAGATAAAGGTAGAAATACTAACAAGAAGGTATTTAAAGGTGTAGACATGACAACAATGGATGATATTGTTTTTCCTCTTGATATTAGTCTCATAGAAGAGGAGAATATGTTTTTTAAAATTGTGTTTTTTCAGTATGACATTGCAGATTCAAATGTTCAAAAAGTGAGCTAAATGAGAGTAAAGAATTAATCCGAAAGTGATCACTACGAGAAGAATGGGAGTAATAGTGATAAGTAAATTTCCAGAAAAAACAATAAAAGACATTCACTTAAAATTACCAAGTAGAGTTCGATTTCTAGAGACATTTCGATGTCAGCTGTCGGAGGGTAGTTTGAAATTACTGGGTAAAGTGGGCTTTAAGGGCAAGGAGGAGTAGGAGATAATTAGCTTTCTTCTTCGACGAGTATTCACAGATTATTTGAGGAAAGTTTAGATTCCCTTCATCCCAAAAATAAACATTACCAACAAAACAGCGAATAATTCATTTCGAAATATTATCCTAAATCAATCATGAAGAACAATAGCTTGAATTCATCAGTTAAAGAAGATAAGCCTGCAGTAACAGCTCCTCCTCCTCCTCTACCTTAGAATAAGGATATTAGCAATAACAGTAAAAGTAAATTAAACAATCATGTCCAAAAGAACGATCAATATTCCCAAGAACCATAGTAGACAGCACTCAGCCACAACAATAACTATGCAAAAAGTGAGCATGACTATGAGAAAGAGAAAGAATTGTATCTTGAAGAGCAATTTAAATTATTTAATCCGCAAGTTGAAGAAGATTAGATCAATCTGCAGAATTAATAAGCCTACACTGCAAGCAATATCCAACATATGAATTACCATTCATAATAATTTACTCCTTCAACCATTGTTACTTAGGATTATTCTCTGCAGCAGAAGGAACAAGTTCATCACTATTTCAATCAGCTAGCTTCAAAAAATATTGCTTAAACTCATTTGCCTATTCCTCTCAATTAATAAAATGTATAATAATACACTTTTCCTGCAAGATTACAGTAAGAAGCATCTCCTTTACCTTTAGAGGCTGCTCCTGTTCCACCCTATGAGTAAATAGTTCCAAAGATAAATGAGTTACAAAATGGAATCGCAACACTAAACGATTAAGAAGATATAACTTCGAAAAAAGAAACAAAAAAAGTCAAGACACCGAGAGCAAAAAAAGAGCCAATCACTCCGAAAAACGAGAAAAAACCAGGGAAAACTAAGAAACTAGAAAATGGAAAAGAAGGCATTTCCCTTGGTTCTATCAGCACAATCCTTACTTAACATGAACCTGCAGTCGCTTCTGTTTTGCTTCCACAACAGCAATAATAAATCCAAACTAATGAATTATTAAAACCTCCAGTGGCTACAGCTGTTACTAGCTAGTATCACACTGATAATCAATTACAACCACAGTAAAGTTCCTTGGTTGGAATAGATCCTTCATAAAATTAAATACCACCACAATAGCCTGTTTTTCATTAGTATCCTGATACACATTCTCCATACTTACTTTATTCAGATTAACCTTAATATTCACCTTACTTTTAAGCATAACCTGGATACTATCCTTAATCGTAATAGCAATAATAAGTACCCTCTTATTATCCTTAACCTCCACCAAATTATTCGCCCAATTCTCAGTAATTCATGACTGTTCATGGAATTCCTAATTTCTCAGCAGCTCCTCCTGGAACATAAGGATACTCTCCAAGGATACCTTATGCTTAATATTCACCTTATGGATACAATAATCTTCAATAAGCTTCTTACCAATAACCATAAATCGTTTAGTAGCAGCAGTATCAACAATAGCAACTACTTCATTAATAATAATAATAACACAATTTGAATAGTTCTCCTACTCGTAATGTCATAAGCCCTTTTCCTCAAGTGACTCCATAATTCCCTCCGTTAGATCTAAACGCCCAACCAAGCCTTCAATCAGTCTAACATAACGATCAATTAGTTCAGTAAGCTCTTGAATCTAAGGAGCTTATCAACGAAGAAGTTCCTTCGAAAAAAAAGAGAATAACTAAACCTAAAAAAGCATAAGGTGTTGGTCCAGAAGGAGATCTCGTTGGATTGAGAATTTCAGATCAATAATAGAATTAAATTGGATCTTCAGTCAAAATAGATTAGTCTCATCTGCAATCTAAGAATCTCGAAGAACAAGATAAATCACCAGCTCTTCAAAAGAAACCAAAACTAAACAGAAAATAATCTGCTGATAATAATAATAATAATAATAATATTGCCCCCTAAGGAGATTAAGTTGAAGGTTAATAACTCAAAAAAAAGCCAGGCCGTCCATAGAATAAGAAAAGTTAAACTAAAGAAGAGATAAAAGAAAAGGATACTTAAATACTATAAACACAAATAGGTGATATCGGGGATACAATAAATGACCAAAATCCTGTTTAAAGTGAAGGAGATTCTAAGAATCTTGAGGGTTAGCTAACTACTAAGCAGATAGATGAAAAATAAAATATGGAATAGCAATAATAAAAATGGGAATAATATCAGCAAGAGTAACAATTTTAATAGCAATCTCAGCATTAGCAATAATAACTGTACAACGAATTCTACTCGAATCTAAATCCTTTTCACTCGGGAGACAATAACAATGTCAATTTTAATCCATCCGTTAGCCCATACTCCACACCTTATTCATTTGGCTAGAAATTACCAGGTTTATCAGGTCAAAGTGGAGCTATGTTTACAGCTGGATCGTGTCAAAACCTTATGAGCAATCAAATGATTTATCCTCCTGAACATCTCCAAAATATGCACCCACAAATACTTCCATTTTCAGGGGAGTTCCCAGTTTAAAATCCTGATACGCTTCAGCCAGGATATTCTGAAAAGGAGCATCATTTTTACCAGCAAGAACCTTGATAAATGTAACTCTCTTTCCTATGCAAAAATGCTGTCATTTTATTCTCGATATCAATCATCTACCTTCTTCTAAAACACCTTTCATGTCTTCATGCTCATTTTCGGCTCGAAAAAACTTCTTTCTCCCTTTGAAAATAATCTCAGCTAATAGTGAGTGTTTAATAATTTATTTTTCATTAACAGATTTCATTGTGTAATACTTATTCAGTGACAAAAAAGCAGTTTTTATATTTTGATTAGATCAGATTTATGTGTTTTCAAAACAAAAAAAGAACTCAAATTTACATGAATATCTTGGGATGCTAACAATACTAAATGACTATTTTTTACAAAAATATCTCTCATCTAGAAGATGATTACTCTAAGATCTTCTTATCTTATTCATTTAAATCCTCTTTATCTTCTTCATCATCGAAATTGATTAATTCGAGTTATTTGTTTTTTGGTATTCCTTATCGCACAAGGTAATCTCCCTGAATATTTTCACTTTCCGAAACAGTCTGATAGTCAGTTCTACTTGAATCCCTACTTGATTGTAATCGAAGGACTTAGTTCATTTATGATTTACTAATATTTTATTATTATTAGCTACTAAAACTGGTTTTCTCACCATTAAATAACATATTTTGACTTACACTATTTTCACCACTCATTTTTCTAAACGATTCAAGTTAAATATCAACTTTCTTAGGAAGATCCTTTTATTCTTCAATGTTTTAAGATGATTTAGCTTTATTCCCTCGACTATGTTCTTTTTCAGAAAAGAACAAATCCTTTTTTTCAGGTGTTTTTTTGCCGCTTTTTATAAAACTATTGGAAGTTTGTTATTAGTCTTCTTCAACGTCTTAGACAATTATTGGTAGTTTTTCAGGGCTCTCTAGAAGATACTCCGTTGGCGTACTATGTCGACGAGAATGCTTCAAGAATAGCGGTGAATCAGTTTGAATTTTTAATAGTTCTTGTTCTTGTTTACACAGTGGCACACTGACACTAGCTTTTTTGAGTTTTGGAGTATCAATTTATAGAGAATCTGAGTGATTTTATTCAGTTCTTCTCCTAAGTATGATCTCCCCTTCTTATTTTCGTGGGATTTCAGCAGATGATGTCATATTGTTTTATTATTATTCAATTATTTCTGGAATCGCTTACATCTCTACTGATTTCTTCTATGGAATAGGTTTAATAATAACTTCCTCTTCATCTTCTTAATTCTCTTCTTTCAGAATCAATGTATTATTGATTGGATTACTACCTTAGATAATCTCACTTACCTTCCTTTTATCTGTATTATCACCTAATGCATCTTAATCATATCCTTTGTTTTATTAATTTATTATTATCAATGGAGGTTATTATAAACTCAATTATTTTCTCCAATTCTCTTCATTTATTATCATTCCCTTCACAAGACTTTTCTAACTACAATTCAATTAACCCTTCGATTCCTCATTCTTTGCCATTTCTACATTTTAAAACTTTATCTCTAATTATTAATGGTCTTATTGAATACTATTGTTAGCACTGAATTCTTCATTTTATTATTATTTCCCATTCATTTCCTTTTTAATCTCATCTTCCTCATCATCCTCAACAAACGCCAATGCGAAGAATTCATCGAATGGCGTCATTTTCGTTTTTTTCATTAAGCAATACTATCTCCAGAAATTGATCAAATGAATATCAGAACTCCAATAGCCTAAGCAGACAATCAAATGGAAGAATATCCCATAAAATGACAGATGACTTCGGACAACGTGAAATTAATCGGAAGATATTTTATCTGTACAGTTTCGAATGATAATCTCTTCACCGATTTCTCGCGTGTTAATGAGTTTATAAAAGAATATGCAATCAAGAGTGCACAAGCATAGCGCAACAGGGTATTTCAAGCAGGAATAGATAATGCTTAAGATTAAGTTTTATGAAAATCGCCAAGGATAAGAAATATCATTATTATCGCCTGGTTTTTTCTTATTAATTTTATATAAACTTTAGAGAATGTACCCAACGTCGATTAAGAGGATAATAGACAGCAACGATGAGAACACGATGAGGACAATAGCGATCCTCTTGAGACTCTAAATAGTTTTTCCAAGATCGATAACATCATCGAGGATATCTCTACAAGTGATCGCAAACGATATGTAAGATCTAGAAAATAAATCAAGTTTTACAGATTCTTGAGGAAGAAAGAACAAGGGGTAATTTGCTGTTCTCATAGCATGAAGGACACCAAAATGCTGATAGAACTGTTTTTAAGGCATTTAGAGGTCGGATTTTGTGAATCGTGTATCTCTCTTGCATATTTTAGATTATTTCATTTTCAAAAGAGGATTCACAATCAGAGTCTTGGAGAATAATCCCCAAACCTTTTTAGCATCGATACAAGGACCATCACCTTCGAATAGATTGAATTCACTTATCGGCATGATATCTGAGACGAATCTAGAAATCAACACGGAATATCCATTACTGAGTTTGAGCTCTTCTTCATATGTTTCAGTTGTTGATGCAACTTTATCTGATGAAATAATTGATATTTTTCGAATAGGGCATTTTTCACTTGCAGCACCACAGAACCAGTAGCTCTTATCTGAATCATCAGTACCTAGAACCAAATAAATAGTAATGATTGCTTCTTTTGGTTCATGAAAAACAAACAACTAAATGATCAATCACTACTTACCCTTGCAGAGAATTTGATTTTCATCGCATTCAGTCTGTTCTTCTGTAAAGTAGGAGTTCAAGAAATTGTGTGTTTGACTTCTCTAGATGCAAAGACTTATCTCTGTATCGTTGTCATCAGCTAAGAGACTTTAGATTGTTCTTGATGGAACTTCAGCGATTTGTTAGAAATATTCTGATTTATTGATGGTTTTGACAGCATCGCAATCTTTAGAGATGATCTTGTAATCCAAAATATCATCAAAGTCATCTGAATCATAGTCTTCATATGAGCTATCAGTGCTTTAGAGTATCCTATCGTCGAGAATGTATGCTTCATCATAGCTGCCATTTTTATCGTTGTAGGCGTTATCAAGAAGGGCTTTGATTTGAAATTCATATTCTTCATCACTTGAACCTTCTCTACAATCTTCACAGAAACAACCCTATGGTATTACAAGGATATTTAGTAAGTTCATATGACTTTAAAATACTATTACTATTATTATCATGTTCACATTTGTTATGAAAAATCTACTTTCTATGCGCCAGGGAAGTTATACGAAATCAATGGCTAGGAACAATCAGACGAAGTAGATTTCTCAGTGATATTCAGAATAAAGTTATTATTCCAATTATCTTCAATGTCATTGAAGACTTTGAGAGCACCATTTATTTGTATCATAAAATAAATCGAAGAGAGAATTATGCTGAGAATAAAAGTTACCAAAAAACAACAAAACGTCATTAGCCGCATCCCAGATCTGAGCTAAATTAGAGTGTCTGTTCCTTAGATTGTGTGGAGACTGTTGATGTTGCTGTGGATATTACTGTTACTTGCTTATTTTATGTCATTGCTTTTATTTACGATACTTTTCATTTTGCTCTTTTTTAGAGCTTTTTTCTTTCTTTTATACCCGTTATTGCTCTCTTTCTTTCTTACTTTGAAGTGTTTAAATAGAAATTTATTCACTCTCTCCTTTGATTGAGGTATTTTTTTTTAATTTCTGCAATCAAAATAGGCATCTTCTTACACATTCTGTCTCCTTAATGTCAGCCAATATTTTTTCCTTTTACTTATGCGCTATTTTATGAAGTTATTAGGTACGTTTTCATTTGATTTCAGTAATCAAAACAATCAAAAGGTGTAAGAACTTAATAATCTTTGATTCTCTTAAAAAAAGAATCTTAAGAAGACTTTTATCTTTTGAAGAACATCCTAATAGCAATCTATTAAGAAACCAAAGAACTAACATATTTCTCTCTCTTTTCCTTCATTAATTATTTGATCTAACAAAAACCATAATTTGGTGAGTAAAAATGTTTAATATTTCATCCGATGACTTTTTCATTTATTGAGATATATTTTTTGTTTGCATTACTTTTAATCATAATTTGTCTTTACATTTTTCGTTATTTTTGAATACAAACTTTTTCACACAACAAAATACAAAACAAAAATAGATATTTTAAAATCAAATAGGTATCATTACATTAAGATGTCTGTATTTATTTATTTGTTTTTAGAAAAGAATTGTTAAGGCCATCAGAGAAATTAGAATAAAAGTAGTTTCTCATTGGAGCATAAAAATGATTAGCATCTTCATGTATCTGTACCTTCAGATCACCTTGAGAAACATTGCTGATATTTTTTTACCTTGAATTAGCTCTTCCTGGATAATTAAGATTCCAAAACAAAGTTCAATAAATTTGTTCATTTCCCTGCTTTCAAAATCTACACAGTTTCATAGGGGAATCAAATATGATTAAATTGAGAGGTAGTTAGATCTTCCACATTCTCATGGCTTAAGATGTTGATCTTAGTTGTTTGCTTACGTTTGTTATGTATTTTACTCACTACCCTCGCTAATTAGCTGGTTAGGTTTTGGATCAAAATCAATTAACGGGATTTCAATGTCATTATCAAGATCAATCCCTTTCATTAAGAATGTGTCCCAATCTCTAGTCACAAAGAATGCCACCTAGAAGAGACATACAACGAAGTTTGAAACGAGATAGGATATCCAGATACCTTGCAGCCCTAGAGACCAGAATAAACCGAGGAAATATGTCAAAGGAAGGCCAATCAGATAAAACCCAATTAGGTAGTATCTTAGGTTGTAACTTAGCTGACCAAGACCTTTCATGATCCCAGCGAACATATACTAGTGGCTTTCCACAAAAATTATAAAGAATATGTACAGATTAAAGATAATATCGAATTGCAGTCCTTCATTTTCATCCGAAATCGAGAGAAAACTTTTAATCGGATTTAGCAGCCAATACCCTGCTAAGATCTAGATTCCGAAATAGATATTACATGCTATCACACCCATTAACGCAGCTGTTTATGCCTTTTTCTTTGCATTCTCACCTATCGACTATCCAACGAAGCTCGTCACGGATACTGCTGTCCCCAGCGGAATTGCAAATAGCAGTGGTCGCACATTCACAAAAGACACATGCGCACTCAATGCTGAAGGGTTGTGAAGATTCCCCACAAAGATCATCAAGCACTCAATGTAGAGAAAATGAAGATACAGTGCTAAGCCCCCAGGAAATATGAATTTAAAGTAATCCCACCATTTGGACATCATCATCAGAGTTGGCTTTATCCAGCTGTTTAATTTGAGTCTCGCGATGAAGAAATATAACAGCAGCACACCCACGACATCGCTGATATTCCTGGCTATAGCAAGACCTACAAGTTTGTGATTCCCCACGAGCATCTCCGCCATAAGCGTATTCAGCACGGTTATTGCAAGTTTAATGTAGAAAGGTAGACTAAAGTAGTTTTATCCACAGAGGTAGATCCTTCCGATATCGAAGATGCCAGAGAGCAAAACACTAAGTGAACTCCATTTTACAAAGGATATTGCTTGCGTCATGACTTCGCTTTCATTATCAACTCCAAAAACAGTAAAGATCTATTTAGCGAAGAAGATCGCGATGATCAATAAAATGAACAAAGGTATCTAGAAGGCAAGCCCACGCTAGAAGTGAACACCCACAGCAAATGGATCCCGTGCTCCATGCGCTTGGGCAATGAGAGCGATGAGATTGTTGTTGAATGCGAACACGAGATTGTATCCGAACAAACCCAAGAATGTCATCCCTGATATGAAAAAGAAAAATGTTACTTTTAAAATGGATTTTTAGAAAAAGATTGAATTTGGATTGCTAGGTAGCAAATGAACTGGTTCATTACACCTATATTATTGATATTATTGGCTTTTTTGTATGAATTTCTTGAAAATATTTTTGCTAACACATATCCTGCTCTTGCTTGTTTGCTTGGTTTTTTCTATTTGTAGATCTTCCCCATTTTACTCAATATATTTTTGTATTTCTAAATTCGAATCTCCAAAAGACATAATAATTACCAAACCAGAAGGAGTTGATGAGAGACTGCTCACAATTGCAATAGACATAGTAAACATTGATGAAATTTTAGAGAAACATAGTCCCGAATGTGAGGATAGGAGTAACTGAAGATATCAGTAAATATATCGTCCCACGTGCGATCAACGAAGGCTTCAGATCTGCTACGAAGCTGCCATATTTCGAGCCTAGAGTGAAATCTGGTTGAGATTTAGATTCTTTGTCTAGATAATCATAGCGCACTTGCATTTAGTGAAACTATATTTCTTGAATTTCCATGATTTATGAGCTTTTTAAACCCCCTCCCCTGCAAAGTACTACTCTTCTTGAAACAATTTTTATTATTCTTAATATCTATGATTCAGTACCCAAGCATCATTTAAGTCTTATTTTGAGTAGACTAGTAGGCATCCTTGAACTTAATAATTTCCCGCAGAATTAATAAATAATTGTTTTATCCCACTAATTATTTCAAAAAGTAATATGGAGATAAGAAGGTACTAGCTATGGGAGAGATACAATTGCGTTTTAATTTAAGTTTTGATAGGGAAAGATGTAAATCATAATCAATAAACCTAATTATATACCTCACAATTGTCATAATTCAAAGTAATAAAAAATATAAAGAACTGCGTTATTTACTTTATTACAAAATAACTTTTTTTAATTTTTATTGAGTATGTTTAAAAATGTATTTCTTTTTCATTCAATTTTTTAGGCTTTTTAATAGGTACATTTCTTAATCAATAAGATATAATTTTTCTTTCTCTTTAATTTGGTATGCTTTTTATCGAAAAACTTGCATCCTAACTTGATAACACTATATTGTCACAAGTTGCTTGTCCGATACGGTAAATTATCTCTTTAAATCATAACCATATGAGACTAAGCCAATGTACTTGCTTTACATTGCGTAAATAAATGAATTTTTTAAGGAAAAGAAGAAGATGACAATCATGATACACATCAAGTAACAAATAAAGTAAGTAGAAAACAAAACACAAATAATAAACTGAATTTTTGAAATAATTACACAAAGCTTAAATAAGCTTATACAGGATTGATGCAATCTAATTTGGACTTATCAGAGAGACAAAGTGTTCACAGATCTACTTTAGTTATTTTTTATAAATGAGATAATTTTGTTGACTTTGG
>Ga0302284_1001147_pt1 | contig 12005 bp, 10 predicted proteins | sample III_Fen_E2_1_FD_198760 | JGI IMG/M metagenome (GOLD analysis project Ga0302284, IMG submission 198760) | Peat permafrost microbial communities from Stordalen Mire near Abisko, Sweden - III_Fen_E2_1 | ecosystem: Environmental > Terrestrial > Soil > Wetlands > Permafrost | place: Sweden: Abisko...
CGAAAGCTGCAATGGAAAACGATACAACAAGGAAACGCTGGAAGTACGCTTTAAAGGGAAATCAATAGCTGACGTCCTGGACATGACCATCAACCAGGCAGTTGAGTTCTTTGAAAACCAACCATCTATACTGAACAGAATAAAGACTTTGCAGGATGTTGGACTGGGTTATATCAAGCTTGGACAATCGAGCACAACACTCTCAGGAGGAGAAAGCCAACGGGTGAAATTAGCCACAGAACTATCAAAAAGGGACACAGGAAAAACATTATATATTCTGGATGAACCGACTACAGGGTTACATTTTGAAGATATACGCGTACTGCTTGGTGTGCTGAACCGACTTGTAAACAAAGGAAATACCGTTATCATCATTGAGCACAACATGGATGTCATAAAAACAGCCGACTATATCATTGACATTGGCCCAGAAGGAGGTGGTGCAGGTGGAAAGGTGATTTGCACTGGTACTCCGCAAGAGATTGCCAATCATCCAACCAGTGAAACAGGGAGATTCCTAAAAATGGAGCTGGATATACCTGACGCTTAAACATTAACAGAAAAGAGTTTCCAATTTTGAGTGTAACTCTTTTCATTTTCAGGTCAAATAAAAATAAACTATTTTTGTATTGTATTTCAAATCAATAAATATCAAAATATGGCTGAAGGATTCAGGAAGAAAGTACTTTTCATTGACAGAGACGGGACCATCATCGTTGAGCCACAGGTAACTTATCAGGTGGATACGCTGGAGCAAATGGAGTTCCTGCCGGGTGTATTGCGTAACCTGTATTTTATTCGACAGAAACTGGATTTTGAATGGGCAATGGTGACTAATCAGGACGGACTTGGAACATTAATTTATCCAAAGGAACATTTTGATACTGTTCAGGCTAAGTTTCTCCAGACTCTGGCAAACGAAAACATACATTTTGATAAAATATTTATTGACACTTCTTTTCCCCAAGACAACCTGCCAACCCGCAAACCGGGGACTGCACTTCTGACAGAATACTTTACAGAAGAATATGACCTGGAAAATTCATTTGTGATAGGCGATCGTTACACGGATGTTGAGCTGGCTAAAAACCTTGGTTGCAAAGCCATTTATTTAAGTGACGGCACTGAAATTTTAAGAGAGAAAGACTTATTGGAATACTGTGCCCTGCAGACTACAAGCTGGGACAGGATAGCAGAATTTCTTTTTGCGGGTGAACGAACAGCTAAAATTAAACGAACAACAAAAGAAACCGATATCCTGATAGAATTAAACCTGGATGGTTCAGGTACCTGTTCCATAGACACAGGTTTGAAATTCTTTGATCATATGCTGGAGCAAATAGGGAAACATTCAGGTTGTAACCTGACTATCAAGGTACAGGGCGACCTGCAGGTGGATGAACATCATACCATCGAGGATACTGCCATTGCCCTGGGCGAAGCTTTTGGCAAGACACTGGGCAATAAACGCGGAATTGAACGTTATGGTTTTTACCTGCCCATGGACGATTGCCTATGTTCAGTAGCACTTGATTTTGGAGGACGTGCCTGGCTGGTATACGATGTGGATTTTAAACGGGAATATGTGGGTGATTTGCCAACTGAAATGATCCTGCACTTCTTTAAGTCTTTCAGTGATGCTGCTAAAATGAACCTGAACATCAAAGCAGAAGGCGAAAATGAACACCACAAAATAGAAGGCATTTTTAAAGCGTTGGCAAAGTCCATTAAGATGGCAATAAAACGCGATATTTATCAGTTTGAATTACCTTCTACCAAAGGAATTCTTTAATTTACCATTTAGTCATTTACTATTTACTATTTAAATGAGAATTTATTTTCAATATATATTTCTGACTTTCGCCCTTTTCATTATTAGTCTTAACCTGAATGCCCAGCCTGTTGTCAATGAACGGCCACGTTTGGTGATTGGCATTATGGTAGATGGGCTGCAGCAACGGCATTTGGATCTATTATGGAATTATTTTGATCCGAACGGGTTTAAAAAGATAACGGGACAGGGTGCAAACTGTAGGAATGTATCGTATGATTTAGTATCTGCAGGAAATGCATCGGATATTGCCTCCGTCATGACCGGTTCAATACCCTATTACAATGGAATTGTGGGAAATTTATTCTACCACAGAGGTGAAGGCGAAATACAATCTATTTTGCAGGACGATGACCAGATCGGTATTGGCACAAACCAAACACTATCAGCGCACAAAATGCTTTCAAGCACGATTGTGGATGAACTCATGCTGGCTTATCCGGGGAAATCTAAAAGTTTTGTAGTAGCCCAGGGAGCTGAAGAAGCCATTATGTTGGGTGGACATACCGCCAAAAGTGTGGCATGGATGGATGATGTAAACATGAAATGGGTAACTACCGGGTATTACAAGGATGGGCTTAGCCACTGGGCCGATGAAATGAATGTAAACGGAACTTTTACAAACTATTCAAAAAAACAGTGGGAACCTCTTTATAATATCAATACCTATTTTTCAAAACCCGGCAGGGAAGATAAAAAGTCAGGATTTAGTTATGATCCCACCGCAAAAAAAAACAAGGCAACATCAGCTACAATTTTCAAAAACACACCATCAGCAAATAGCCTAGTTGCGGAATTAGGAGCAAAAATCCTGACTGAAGAGCAACTTGGAAGTGACATCTACCCGGATATGCTGCTTCTTCAATTCAGTGTACGTACTCCTTTTGAAAAAACCACTGCACTCCAGTCAGCTGAAAAAGAAGATATGTATCTGCGCCTTGACAAAGACATCCAGAACCTGTTACAGAAAATAGACAGCAAAGTCGGGCTGGATAAGACGTTGGTATTTATGTTTGGCAATCAGACCGGTGTTCATTCTCCAAACGAACTGGGAGAGAATAAAGTACCTGCAGGTTATTTCAATGCCGACCGTTCACTTGCATTGTTAAGCTCGTACCTGATGGCTGTCTATGGGCAACAAAAATGGATTTCAGGGTATTATGGCAAGAATATATTTCTGAACAAAGATAAAATAGAAGAAAAGAAACTAAACTTCAGGGCAGTACAACAGTCCGTAGCTGATTTCATGGTCGATTTCGAAGGAATCCAGAGTGCGATACCGTCGTCACAGGTACTCAATATGGGTGGAAATATGAACACCGAAATGGACCGTATCCGAAATTCGACGAACAAGAATTGTATGGGTGATGTCATTATCACCTTATTGCCGGGGTGGTTGGAAGTAGACAACAAAAATAACCCGGTGGGTGAATCGAATGCAGTTATATCGTATGCACCATTTTATTTTTACGGTGACAAGATAAGACCACAAAACATCACATCCTCCTATCAATCAACTGATATAGCACCAACCCTGGCCCGGATACTAAACATTCCAATACCAAATGCGAGTATCGGAAAGCCAATAGAAGAATTAACGAAGTAATAAAGAACTACACTACTTTTCAAATGTTTAAGTTTTGGAAATGATATATAATAAAAAACAACAATGACTTATAATTTTGATGAAATCATTGACCGCAGAAACACCGGTGCAATAAAACTAGAACGTTGTAAAGCACTCTACGGATCTGATGATGTATTGCCCCTTTGGGTAGCCGATATGGATTTCCGTACACCCGACTTTATTTTTGAAGCAATTCGTGAACGTTGTGAGCACCCCATCTTAGGATATTCCATGCCTCCAAAGGAATTCTATCCTTCATTGATGAACTGGATAAAAGAGCACCACCAATGGGAACTAAAACGTACGTGGATTGGGTTCCTGCCAGGAATAGTACCCGGACTTTCGTTTGCTGTACAGTCACTCACGGTACCGGGCGATGAAGTCATTGTACAACCACCGGTTTATTATCCTTTTTTTCATGTGGTAAAGAACAATAACCGTGTTGTAATAAACAATCCACTTAAAGAAACCAACGGGCGGTATGAAATGGACTTTGACGATCTGAAAAGTAAAATAACCTCTAAAACCAGAATGCTCATTCTCTGCAACCCTCACAATCCGGGTGGACGTGTGTGGAAGAATGAAACATTGAAACAACTTGCTGATATTTGTACAAAACATAATATCATTGTTGTTTCCGACGAAATTCATGCGGATATGGTTTTAGGTGATCATAAACATATCCCGTTTGCCAGCATCTCTGAGTCGGCAGCCCAAATAAGCCTTACATTTATGGCTCCCAGCAAAACATTTAATATGCCGGGACTTATCAGCTCTTCATACATTATCCCGAATGAAGAATTACGAAAACAATTCGTTGACTTCCTGGAAGCTTCCGAATTAATAGGGGGGAACATTTTTGCCTATGCAGCCACAGTTGCTGCTTACGAAAAAGGGGAAGAATGGCGGAAACAAATGCTCGACTATGTGCAGGGGAACATTGACTATGTGGTTGATTTCCTGAAAACGAATATTCCTCAGATCAAACCAATGATTCCTGAAGCATCATTCTTAGTATGGCTCAACTGTGAAGAACTGGGTATGAATACCGATGAGTTATTTGAATTCTTTGCTAAAAAAGCCGGGTTAGGATTAAATAAAGGAACTACTTTCGGGCATGGTGGCGAATATCACTTACGCCTTAATGTGGGCTGTTCCAGATTGATACTTAAAAAGGCTATGGAACAATTGTCTGTTGCTGTTAATGGGTAACGTTCCGTGTTCCGTGTTCCGTGTTAAATGTTCAATGTTTCGTTTTTTGATGAGGAATCAACTTATTCAACTCAATTAACTTATTCAACTCAATCAACCAATTAACCAATCAACCACCCACCAATGGACGTTAAGATCGAACAGACATGGAAGACTGCACTTCAGGAAGAATTTGAGAAGGATTACTTTACCGGATTGACTAATTTTGTACGAAATGAATATAGCACGAAGCTTACATTTCCACCGGCTTCTCTTATATTCAATGCATTCGAACAATGTCCGTTCGACAAAGTCAAAGTGGTGATTATAGGCCAGGATCCATATCACGGGGATGGCCAGGCCCATGGACTATGCTTTTCTGTCAATGATGGGGTAGCATTTCCACCTTCATTGCTCAACATCTTTAAAGAAATCGATCGTGATCTGGGGATACAGATGCCAACAAGCGGCAACCTGATACGATGGGCAAAGCAGGGAGTATTATTGTTAAATGCCACACTGACTGTACAGGCTCATTTGGCCGGTTCCCATCAGGGTAAGGGCTGGGAAATATTTACCGATGCAGTGATCCATAAATTAGCAACCGATAAAGAGCAACTGGTATTTATGCTTTGGGGCTCCTATGCTCAGAAAAAAGGAGCTTTTATTGATTCCGGACGCCACCTGATACTTAAATCAGTCCACCCTTCACCTCTATCGGCTTACAGGGGATTTATAGGGAATAGTCACTTTTCTCTGGCAAATGGATATCTTAAAAAGAACGGTATCTCCGAAATTAATTGGTGACTTAAAAACACCTTATATCGCTTGAATTCAATGGACAATTAAGTATTTTGATATTATTAAACATAGAAACTAAAAAGGCTTACATTTTCATGTAAACCTTTTTTTGAGTTAAGTCGGGATGACAAGATTCGAACTTGCGACCACCGGTCCCCCAGACCGGTACTCTAAACCGGGCTGAGCTACATCCCGCTCGCTTGTTAGATAATACAAAAGTAAATAAAAAAAATCATTTGGATAAATATCAATCCTTGATTTTATTCAAAAAAATAATATGAAAAGCTATTGTTTTTACATTAATGGACTGAATAGTCTGGCAAATGACTCTTTCAGCTTTTGCCGTCTTTTTCTGTTTGTCCATGCTTCAAGACTTAACTCTTCACAATTCACAACATCCTCCATATAAAGTTCTCTTAATTTGATGGCGGTTGTTGGGTCGTAAATGAACGCATTTGCTTCGAAGTTTTGTACAAAACTCCGTTCATCCAGGTTACATGAACCAACGATAGAAATAAAATCGTCGATGACAATTGCCTTGCTATGCAGGAAGCCATTGTTGTATCGAAAAACCCTTACCCCTGCTTCCAGTGCCTGCCCCAGATAACTGCAGGTACTTGCATCAGAAAGCCTAGAATCTGATCTTTCAGGTATCATCAGCCTAACATCAACACCACTGAGTGCTGCCATTTGCATGCAGGTGGCAATAACTTCTGTGGGCATAAAATAAGGAGATTGGATATAGACATATTTCGTAGCCGAGGAAATGGCTGAAGCAATACCCTGCATTATGGCTTCCCAGTCCGAATCGGGTCCACTATTGACCAGTTGAATCAGATTTTGTTCAAACTTTTTAGGTTCAGGGAAGTATTCCGGTCCATCAATTAATTTACGATCGACAAAAAACCAATCCACCATAAACAATAGCTGTAGTCCGTGCACGACCGATCCTTCCATCTGAACAAACGTATCACGCCATTTGCCAAGCGAATTGCCATAAATATAGCGGTCAGCAATATTCAATCCGCCTGTAAATCCGGTTATACCATCAACAATAATCAGCTTTCGGTGATTCCGGTAGTTGATCTTGCTACTTCTGGATATACGCCAACGGAAAGGTAAAAAAGGACGAAAATAAATACCTGCATCTTTCATCGATTTCAGGTATTTCTTTGACAGGTTAAAACTTCCCCAATAATCGTAAATCAACCTGACCCGTACACCTTCACTGGATTTCTGAATAAGTAACTCACGTAACTGATTTGATATATTATCGTCATCAAATATGAAAAATTCGATATGAATGTGATCCTTTGCTTTTCGTATTGCCTCAAAAACGGCATTAAAGGTATTCTCACCATCCGAAAATACATCTATCTTATTAAACGCATATCCTGCAGATTCACTGTTCTTATAGAGCAGCTTAATCAGATTTAACTGATTATCACTCATGAGGGTTGTATCCAGTTTATTGATATCGAAAGAAGCAACCGGCCTGTCGATGACAGAGCGGATACTTTTTTTGGATATAATTTTTTTCTTGCGATAATCCTGTCCCAGCAACAAATAAAAAAACATTCCTATTACCGGAATAAACAATAAAACCATTACCCACGATAACGACTTTGCCGGATTACGATTCTCCAACAGCAATACCGAGATGGTGCTGATAAGTGTATAGGCGTAAAGGATAACAATGATTACTGTAATTACGTGGTTCATATTCTAGTTGAAATAAGGTTTATTTTTTGAAAAACAACCATTCATGGCCCTCAAATGAATTACGGGAAATGGGTTGATAATGGAAAACTGGTGCAGCAACACCATCGGTGATACGTTGAGGTGATACCTCAATATTGGCCTCGTCCCACAAACCGGCTTCAATGAAGCTGTTTAAAATACTCGCACCACCTTCTACAAGGACAGAATGTATATTACGTTCATAAATTTTATGCAGTATCGTTTTAAGGCAATCTGTATTGAAAGTGATTTTCACAAACTCAACATGTGGTTTATTGGCCTGCTCCTTTTCTGTAAAAATTAAGGTCGGTATATTACCATCCATCAGTTTATAATCATCTGGAATGCGCCCCTGCCTGTCAATGGCAATACGAACAGGTGATTTCCCTGACCAGTTACGGACAGTTAAGGAAGGATTATCCAGTAAAACCGTATTAGCACCTACCAAGATAGACTGATTTTCAGAACGCATTTTATGCGTCAGTTGCCTGGTTATATTGTTTGAGATAATCAAAGGGGTTTCGTTGGAATCTGTACGCTTACGGTCAATAAAACCATTCTGTGTTTGTGCCCACTTGAGTAACACATAAGGTCTTTTTTGTTCCTGAAAAATAAAAAACCGCTTATTCACTTCCCTGCATTCATCTTCCAATACACCAACCATCACCTCAACACCTGCTTTGCGAAGTATCTCAACTCCCCTACCAGATACTTTAGGATTGGGATCGAGCGTACCGATCACTACCCGTGGAATACCGCTTGAAACAATCAGGTCAGCACATGGAGGCGTCTTGCCATAGTACGAACAAGGCTCCAGGCTGACATACATAGTTGCCCGTTTGAGCAATTCAGGATCTTTCACCGAACGTATGGCATTCGGTTCGGCATGGTCTTCCCCAAAATGGCGGTGATACCCTTCCCCAATAATTTCACTATCAACCACCAACACTGCACCCACCATTGGATTCGGGGCCACACGTCCTCCTGCTATCTCTGCCAGTTGAAGGCAGCGGGCCATATATCGCTTGCAGTCTTCCATTGGAGATATGGAATTGTCAGTTTCTTTTTGTATTTCAGTCATAATCAATTATCTTTTTCTCCACCATCTGGCAGATTAAGAGGCTTTTTTATATCTTTGCATCATGCAAACTGCTTTACTCCATATTCAGTCAGAACTTCAGGGATTATATCCCGAGACAGAAATCAAAAGTTTCAGTTATCTGATCATTGAAAAATTAACAGGTTTTTCACGCACTGAAGTTTACGTTAACAAAAATACACTTTTTTCTAATGAACAACATCAAGTAATTGAAAGTTTTATCGAAAAATTGAAGAATTTTGTGCCAATACAGTATATTTTGGGAGAAACAGAGTTTTACGGGCTTCCGTTTTATGTAAATGAATCCGTTTTAATTCCCCGGCCTGAAACGGAAGAACTGGTTGACTGGATTCAAAAAGAGAATTACAGGATTGCAAAATTGAATATACTGGACATTGGTACCGGGAGTGGGTGTATTGCCATTGCCCTGAAACATGAATTTACAAATTCAACGGTCGATGCCTTTGACATTTCAGAAAAAGCACTGGATACAGCACAACAAAATGCTGCCCGCAACAAGCTGGAAGTAAATTTTAAAGTAGTCGATATACTGAATGCACCAGCCTTTAGCAAAAAATGGGATATCATCGTCAGCAACCCTCCCTATATTACCGAGAATGAAATGGATACCATCTTACCCAATGTGCTGGATCATGAGCCTCACCTTGCCCTGTTTGTCCCTGACAATGACCCGTTACTCTTTTACCGGAAGATTGCCCTTTTTGCCCAACAATACCTGACTCCAGCCGGGAAACTCTATGTTGAGATAAACCGGCAGGCCGGCAACCAAACATTGGAACTGCTTACCGGAATGGGCTTTCGTGATGTGGAACTGCGAAAAGATATTTCAGGGAATGACAGAATGGTGAAAGCAGTTGGTAGTTGGTAGTAGGTAGTAGGTAGAAAGAATAAAATAGTTTAGAACATGATTAAACTGCACAAAGACCATCCGTGGATTCATTATTTGCTTTTATTGTTTGGCATCCTGTGTATATCATGGTCGGCTATTCTAGTTAAGATAGCTGATATCAGCGGGTTTGGCTCCGGGTTTTACAGGTTGCTGATCGGTACCGTTGGCATTATTCCTGTCTGGCTTTATTTCAGAAAACCAATCACTGACCGTAACGGGGTTAAAATAGCCATTATTTGCGGAATTTTGTTCGCCTGTGACATTGCCCTATGGAACACGTCCATTATGCTCTCAAAAGCCACCATATCAACGCTATTGGCTAATCTGGCACCGGTATGGGTAGGTATCGGATCCTTGCTTTTCATGAAAGAAAAACCATCCAGGATATTCTGGATTGGTACATTCATTTCCATCCTGGGTGTCAGCATTATCATTGGCGTCAATCAGTTATTGCAGGCAAACTTAAATTTCGGGAATGTACTGGCCATAATTGCCAGCATGTTTTATGGAGCCTACCTGATAACTGTCCGTAAAGGAAGAAATTCCCTCGATACTTTTTCGTTTACCACCATATCCATGATAGCCAGCACGGTTGTTCTTGGTTTCATTTGCCTGGTTACCTCTACTCATCTCTGGGGATTCAGCACCACCACCTGGCTTGCATTAGGCACCCTGGGCATTGTACCACAACTGCTGGGTTGGCTGGCCATTAATCAGGCGTTGGGACATATCAAACCAACCGCAGCATCAGTCACCATGCTCAGTCAGACTGCATTTACTGCTGTATTTTCAGTACTTATATTGGGAGAAATACTGACCATCCATGAAATTGGAGGCGCTGTGGTGGTATTGGTAGGGATTTATCTGGTAAATCGACGAAACTAAACTCTTATTACCATCCGCCTCACTATTTCTTATTTTCTATCCTTTAGCGAATTTCAGGACTTATTTAAAATGAAATGTTATACTCATGAACGTTGTAATAATAAATACAAAATTATCATAAAATAAACATCCCTTTATTCGTTAATTTAAATAACAAGTTCTTATATTTGTCCCGATTTCCAATCTAAATACTCTTCCTATGTTCAAACACAACAGATCACAGACCATGTACTTTTCCATTGTCATTATCTTTTTGGCCATTGGATTCACAGCCAGCCGACATAAACACAAGCAAACACTACCACAAATGTAATTACTGAAATGCCAATGCCCGATGTACAGAGAACCTTTTCTCCTTATGAATCAAACCAGAAAGAAGATGCTGAAAATTTAGAACAAATATATCAGGTTATAGAGCAAATGCCACAATTTCCGGGAGGAGAAGTAGAATTAATGGATATTATTTCCCGTAGATTGAAATATCCGGTCAGTGCTTTAAGAAATAATATTCAGGGAAAAGTAATATTGCGTTTTGTTGTTACAAGAACAGGCAGAATAGTGAACCCTGAAGTAGTTAGATCACTTGATCCTGATTGTGACAGAGAAGCATTGCGGGTTCTAACATCATTACCCAGGTTTATTCCGGGCAAACAAAACGGGACAAATGTAAATGTATATTTCACACTTCCCATTGCTTTTAAATTAAAATAATCACATCGATGTTTCCGCTCAATACGAAGATCTAAAAATTAAATTTATAATTTTCTTTAATACCATTCGAAGTATGAAAAAAATAATTTTTCTTGTATCACTTACCTTAATTCTTTTTTCGTGTGGACAAAAGAAAGATAAAAGCTCTTCGGAAGTGAGTGTAATGTCTTTAAGCAAAGCAGAAGCAGCACCATCAATTCGTTCCTCAGCAGTATCAATCGCGGATGTAAAAAACAATTATGAAGAACAAGGCAAGGATATTGCCGATGTAAAACAGAATGTTTCAGCAGAGGTTAATCACGAAAACAAAGTTGTACCTGACAAAGTTGAACCAGACAAAGTAAGACCCGAAGTCATTAAAAAGAAAATTATTAAAGACGGACGGTTAGGATTACAGGTAGAAAATCTGCAGAGTGCGAAGCAAAGAATCGATTCATTAGTTAAATCAGCCGGTGGTTATTATGCGAATGAAAACTTGAAGAACTCAGACAATCAAACGGGTTATGAACTGGTCATCCGTATTCCGGTAGTGAATTTTGAACGGTTTGTTGGTTCTGCAGAAAAAGGCAGCAGCAAAGTCCTTTACAAAGAGATACAGGCACGTGATGTAACCGAAGAATTCGTTGATTTGGAAAGCCGTATTAACAGCAAGCGAAATTCTCTGGCCAGGTATAACGAAATCATGAAAAAAGCCAATACGGTTAAAGATATTATCCAAATAGAGGAATCTATCCGCGTATTGCAGGAAGAAATTGAAAGTACAGAAGGAAGGTTACGCTACCTGAACGATTGTGTAAATTACAGCACGCTGAATATGACCATTTCTACACAAAAGGATTTCACATTCAAGCCTGCTAAACGGGATAGTTTCTGGGAGAAACTCAAGGAATCTGTTGCTGAAGGTTGGTACGGGTTAGTTGACTTTATTCTGGATTTCTTTGGATTATGGCCGTATTTAATTCTAATTATTCCATTCGTATTCCTTACGCGGAGATTGATTAAGAAATGGAAACGGAGAAGTCAAGATAAAAAATAAGTAGTAATTGTCCACAGATTACACAGATTAACACAGAATCAATCTGTGTAAATCTGTGTAATCTGTAGACAATTATCTTATTTCAATTTTCCCAGATTAAAATAACTTTCCGGGATCGGTGTATCCAGTTTAATTTCCTGAATAGTCATTTTAGTCCCCGGTCCTTCCTTGAGC
>Ga0302284_1001148_pt1 | contig 12001 bp, 3 predicted proteins | sample III_Fen_E2_1_FD_198760 | JGI IMG/M metagenome (GOLD analysis project Ga0302284, IMG submission 198760) | Peat permafrost microbial communities from Stordalen Mire near Abisko, Sweden - III_Fen_E2_1 | ecosystem: Environmental > Terrestrial > Soil > Wetlands > Permafrost | place: Sweden: Abisko...
CTTTCCATATTTTGTTTCTCTTCATCACTCATTTTATCATACTTTTCTCTTTCTTTAATCTCAAAGGCCATTTTCTTTTGAACTTGCTTTTATTATCTTCTTGTTCGATATTAATCAAATGAATCTTTTGCTTCTCCTAACTTATCCAGCAAGTTAAAATCCTACACAAAACTCCATAGCTTTTCCTTGGATGCTATTTTTTCTGAGTTCCCATTTTCACCTTTTTCATTCTTCTCCTGTTTATCTTCATTCTTTACTTCTGCTTTACTCTTTTTTTGATCTTCCTCCTTTTTTTTAGGTTCTTCAGATTTTTTCTTTTATTCATCTGTTTTCTTTTTCTTTGCTTCATCTTTAGTTTTATTTTATTGTTCCCCGAAGCTGGACTTTGGAACAACTACTAACCTTTGGTTTGAGGCTACTCCTCTTAGGTAAGGGCTCTGCTTAAACGAACAAAACAAATGTCTGAACATATCTTTTCTTCTCTACAAAAAAGTGATTGTTTAATGTTATTTTATTCAGAATTCTCTGGAAAAGAAAAAAAATAATTTGGAAAATTATTCCTTTTATGAATCCTGAATATATTTAAGAATGTTTTTCTGTGTTTCTTTCAATAATACTATTTAAAGACAAAACTAATACATACATCCCAAGAAAACTAAATCTTAACATCATTTAGCTCCATTTTAAAGTATTTTTTTTGTTTGTTTTTAAGATTAAGTGAGAGTGTCTTGAATTCTTTTATTGAGTTACATGAGTCTCTGATTAATAGCTTAGTTTGAAGTAGTGAGTGGTTGAGATAATTTTATTTCTTCAAGCTAATTTTCTCCTTCATCATTCTTTATTTATTTTTTAACTGTCGAGGTGATTGCGGAGTTAATTTGGGAATTGGTATAATCTTCCTCTTTTTTTGTATTTTGAACTATTCCCCATGGATTCAAAGCAACATCTATTCCCATGTTTTGAGCATTATTTTTTTATTCAGTTGTTTAAGCTGTAATAGCATTTTATTTTTAACCTGAATCAGATTAAGGTTAAGCTCCGACAACTATCTCATGAAGATCTCTAAGACTTCTTGATGGATGCAAAATAGTCGGTTCGATTTGATAGGGAGGAGGTGATTGTGAAAGCTATTCTTAGTTAAGTTTTTTTTAGAGTTATTACCAATCTAAGCGAATTCGAGGATCAGGTTCAAGCATTTTAAGAAGAAAGTTGATGAACTGAGAAGAATACTTTCCATTCAACGATTGTAAAAGAGAATTAAGTGCTTCTGTTTTCAAACTTCCATTCGAATAAACAAGTTCTTATACATTTTAAAGTGTAGCACATTCAAGAAGTACTAAGCCGAAATTCCAAATGTCAACTTTGTATGTATTCTTAAACTAAATATATTCTTAAAAAAAAAATGAAACAATTTCAAGATTTAGGGATTTACCATATGAGCTAAATTCAGGAGGAGGTGTTCCATTATCAATTAGGACTTGATTATTTTTTTGGTATTAATAATATTTGTCAGCATTTACAAGATAATTGTCGTAAACTCTATAAAGCAGGTACTCATCATCGAAAAAAATACTTGATTTTTTTATTTCTCCGTGATGGAGGTTCTGATCCATTAAAAACTTTAGCCCTCCTGTCACTTCCTTTAACAACGTCCATAATTCTATTTCTGGATAATGCCAAGAATTTTCCTTTCTTCTTTATATCATCTGTGTTAAAATGGACAAAGTAAAAGCAGTTTAAAACCTCATTAGGCAAAATAACATTAAATATTGAATTTGCTTCTTTTAATAATAGAAATTCACCTGATCTAGAGAGAAATAGTTATATTCAAAGAATATTGTAAAATTAGGATTCGTTGCTATTTAATTGGCATGTGCTTTATTAATGTAAAAGAAGATATGAGGATGCTTCATTTAAATCCGCTTTTGAAAGTTCTAAATGTATTATGTTGGAATGGTTTTAGAAGCAACATATTTCACATAAGGATGCAAGCGAGACAATTAAATCTTTCCTAAGTACTCGTCTTCTGTTTCCTCGACAAACTTTATTTCCTCACATTTTTCAATTATGAGATCTTTTTAGTGCAAAGTAGGAGCTTGTCCCTTTATTTCACTCATAAATTTTTAAGATTTTCTTCTGATTTTGAAAGATTATTTTTGAATTTATTATTCTTTGCACAATAACAATTTCAAAGTCTAACAAATATTTCATACTAAAGTGATAATAATTAATAAATAAAAAACTTTAGATATCTTTTTAAACTAAATTCAATAGAGTAAATGAGCACATTTTTACTTTTTAAATAATAGTTATTTCCTTTTTGTTTTGTTAGAATAATCTTTTTTGATTTATTTAGTTTTTAGAGTAGAAGGTTCAGTTTAGTTTAAGAAGTTATTAAATTTCTCAACCATTCAAGAAATTATGTTTCTGAGCTAAATGCATTGGCTAAAGATTTGTTTTTTTTTCTTATTCAAATCAATTTTTTTAGTAATGAAAATCTGAAAGCTTCAAACGTAAAAAATTAATTGATAAATCAATAAAAAATAACATTTTCAAGGTTTTTTACTTTTTATCAAAAATAATAGCTTTATGGATCGAATTGTATTTACTTTAATTATTCAGATAATAACATAAAATTCAAGGATTTTTGTGGAAATAAGTCATTATTATTCTTTTTCAGTTATTTTATCATATGGAATTAAAAAGCGATTATTAAAAACTTAAGAATTAAAATGTAAACATCGCAATCTAATATGTAGAAAGAAAATATTTCTTATTTGATGAAGACTTTCACTCAAGTTTTTTGAAAGTTGTACTTGGCTTATTGTAGTAGCATTTCAACTGAATTTTGAAATGAGCAATCTTATATCCAAGCAATTTCTGTCAAAAAAGATTAATTATAAAAAATTGAAAGGCAAAAAATAAATTTTACCAATAGTTTTGCTTATTCTGCATTAATTTGTTTTCCTTCTTAGCAGAGAATAAAATTAGATTGAACAGTCAAGTTTCCATTTTGTAGCATTACATCTATTCCAAGCTTTCTTAAGTAGACATCCATTGTATGGGCAAATGTTTCAAAAGCATCACTATCTTTTTCGATAATGATAGTTTAATTAGCGATTGTTCCAGCTTTGGCATATTCTTCACAGCTATAAGAGTCGAAAAATCTATTTGTTTTAAAATGTTGAAAATTAAGCAAAGGTAACTAAACAAAAGTAATGGAATCGTAATAGTATTTTATGTTCTATTAGAATTATAAATTCATATGATTGTATTACTCTTGGACTTCTTTAAGTGGTCGATTAGTGAAAAAGAGGCCACTATCACCTTTGAGGTGTTCAGACATGAAATGGAGATTTTCGAGAGCCTCTGTATCGGAGTCTCTTCCCATAATAATTTACATTACCTTATTCTTGCCAAGGAAAAACCTGGAAAAAATACGCTTATTAGAGCTTAGAAGAAGATAAAAAGGAAAAATTACTTTGAATCGCTCCATTCTGCCTAAATTTTCCTAAATGGGACAGTGGTCATATTTTCATGTGAAAAAAGGATGATGTTGTCATATTTTTAGATGCATTCGTTGAGTTTTGTTTAGATCTTTTGCTTGTGACCTCTTGGATCCTTCTTGAGCTTTGTTAAAGCTACAACTTTACTTCTTTTAGATTTAGGCATTGAAAGGTATTATTGAATCTGGTTTTGCTTTTTTTAATTTATTAAAGACTTTTTAAGCTGTATTTTAATCTTTATTAGATTCTACTTTTGATCTTTATATTAATTTATCTTTTGGTGCTCAAATTGGTAATTTTCTTCCTCTATTTTTGTGTAAAAATAATTAACAGAAAAAAAAATACGAATTTAAAGGGAAAACAATTTTTGTTTTTACATCAAATTCTATCAAAGTTATTTGAAAAGGATAAGTTTTTTTCAAAATTCAAAAAAAAAAGAGAGGGAAAAAAATTAAATAATAAGATAAACAATTAAGTAAAGACCTAAACGATTAGGTTAAAACCTTAATCTATCTCTTTTATTATTATTTACTATTTTATTTTTTTTTTGAGAATTATTTTACTTTTATCTTCTTTTTCTTTTCTTAAACTTTCTTCTTTTTCTAATATGCATTAATAATTATCTTCAGTTACTTTTCAAGACCTCACCATTCAAAAACTCAGTTCAATTTATCATTTCGCAAACATAAAGGAAATACATAGATTCGAAAAATAGAAGAGTTTCTATATAAAGATTGCATTCGGGAATATGTTAAAAAATATGGGGAAACATTTTCGCTTTACTTGTAACTTGCTCGAATGGTTGCATGTTTAAGAAAGTGAATTGATAACAGAATCAATAAGATTGATTCCTGCAACATTTTGAATAAATAACTCTTCTTTTTCAATCTTTCTGCTTATTTTTTCCCCTTAATTTTTTTTCAAAATTTAATTACATTGCTATCTTGCTTGAATTCTAACATTTTGCATTTTGCGCTCTAAATTGTTTTCAAATTATTTGATATTCAAATCAATAGCTAATTCCAAGCTTAATTACATAAAAAAATACAAAAATCTTAAATAATATTTCCAATTTAAGGAAACTCATTTATTAAATTATTAAGCAAATCCATGAAGATCAATAATCACCTATTGTTCTTTGAGTGTATGAGGATCATCAATAATTTCTTTATTCTTGATTTCATAAGATTACTTTTTAATTTAAGCAACGGCAATTTCTTTTTCATTGTTTTAATAAGGGAAATTATCTTTTGTTTCTTGCTGGATAATGGCTTGATCGAGTATTTATTCACTATCATCAAGTTAATCTCTTATCTTTTACTCAAACTCCTAATTCTATTCTTATTTTAGATTATTGCATTACAGCTGGTTGATGCAGTTTTCAAATTAGTTCCCTTTATTTTAAGTTTCTATTATAATTTGATCTTATTAAAAAGCATTAAGTGGCCAATTTTAGTTATTTAATTTGTTTTATTTTGCTTCGATATCTCCAAGTTAAATATCAAGTTTTTCTTATTTCATCTAATTGAACAAATTATCATTCTTTTAAGAAGATTATTTTGTTTCTTAAGATAGGGAAAAGTTTGCCTAATTTTCTTATCCTAACTCTTACCTATTTGGAGTTTAACTTAATATTAGTTTGATTTTTTCTTCAAGTAATTAGACTTCATATTCTTTTTCTATCAATTATTTTTGAAGATTCTTAATTGTTTCTTCATTTTATTTGAGTTAGTCTTATTAGTCTTCAATCTAAATCATTAAAAGCCCATTTTAGTTCATTTTATCTTGGAGTTCAATTAGTATTTTATCTGGATCAAAGGCGCTGCTGTTTTCACAAAGACTCTAATAATAATATATAAATATATTATTATTTCATTTTTAATAAAAAATATTACTGACGATTAAGCATTCGAAAAACGAGAGTGATCAGATGTGTAAGAAGACTTATTAGCGACAAAAGAAGCAGAGATGTTTTTTTATTTCTCCTCAAAAATACTTTTTTGTTCTTGGAGATTGGCAATAATCCATTCTTTTTCTTTCAGTTAGTTTGAGAAAAAATCTTTCATACTTTCACTCTAAGCAATTTTTTATTGAAGTTATTTATTACTATCAAGACATTTTCTTTTACTTTTTTCAATTTTCTCATAGTCGTCTTGAAGTCTCTTAAAGTTATTTTCTGCACCTTTTCTTTTTGCCAACTCAGTTTAAAGCATGCTGGTAAATACTGTTTCAGATTTGGTCTTTTCTATTAATTCATTCTAGCATATTTTCAACTTTTGTTGTAATTAAGTATTTCTAATAGACATATTTTCCATTTCTGCTTCTCGAACCCTTATCTTTAAATAAATACAAATTAGATTTATTGAAATAAACCTTGATTAAAATATTACCTAAGAAGAAATATTATCTCCACTTATTTAGTCAGTACAGTTTTTAAAAGCATCACAAGGAGAACTTTCTAATGATGGAGCTCTTTTTTCAACTGAAGATTCAAATAGCTTTATGTTTTCGAGAGAATTAGATTCATTTAACTATTCAGGAAGCTTTTCAAATGTAATAGAGTTATTGTCCACTTATCTTTAAGACATTGAAGATATTTAAAGACGAAGAGAGTTAATTTCATCATCTTTTTTCTTAAAAATATCAAAAAATAGTTATCATTTTGTTATTTATTTTTTAATTTTACCTTTTCTTCTTCGAAATGATCATTTATTTTTTCTTATAAAATGGCATATTCCTATTGCATTGTTAGACTCATGTTTTCAACTTAAGAATTTTATTATTAAAGTTCTTTTATTACTTACCCTTAATTTTCAATTTCCATAGACAATCTTTTGTTTTCCTTTTCTAATCCTTTTGCTTTCTCTTGAGCTTTCTATTTCTTCTCTTTCACTTTATCAATCAAAGCCTTCAAGATTTCTCCTTGACCGTCTCTAAGCTGATGAGAATTTTCTAAGGTAACTGACATGCTTGTTGTCAAGAGAGACTCCTAAAACTAAAACTCAAATTATTATTTGAATATTCAAAAATAGTTTACTTGTTTGCATTAAGAAGAAAAGTCCTAAATCTGAGATTTCATTTCTCCTTGTTGCTATTCTTATTTCTCAATTTTATCTCTTTTTTCAAGCAATGCATTGTTTAAGCTATTAATTAATTACTATGTTTATTCCATTTCCTCTTTCATCGTTTTTTAAAAGATGTTTTTACACAGATCAAGCTCTTATTATAATTCAGCTATTCTTTATTAGCATTCCTTATGTAATTAATCATCTAGAGTTTATTAAATACTACCTTGATTGGGTACTTGCAGTAGATTAATCTATTCTTCGTATTCTTTTTTGAGACGATCAACATAATCTTCATTTTCTTTGATTATTTGATTTCTATCGAGCTAATTTTTTTCTTAAATTTATTTTATCTGCTTGAAAAGATCTTCATTCTTACTCTTAATTTACGACATTTCCTCTTCTCTATCGTTCAAAGTCTCTTTTATCTCTGAAAATTCTAGCTCTTTATGCAACCTATTTATTTCCTTAAAACATCTTTTAAAATATTAAATTTAGCAAAAATTAAAAATTACCATGACATACTTCTGGCACTCTTGTTTCTTGAGTTCAAGCTCAGATTTGATCTTTTTATTTTCTGATCTCAGCTTTTCTCTTTCTTGATCCATTTTTTCCTGCTAAAAATCAATTCTTTTAATTATATTATATTTTCTCCTTCTTTTTTACCATTTCGTTTATCTCAAAAGCCATTCCTTGTACCATATCTTTATAGACATTGACTTCTTAGTTGCTAAAAGAATCTGATGAATTTTCTCTTTCGTTTGAATTGCTAATAGTAGGGAGAGTATTCTCATTTTTTTATCTCTTGATGATGTCTTAAACAATTCTACTTGCACTTACTACTTGATAATTTTAAAATTCAAGCTTAATGATAAAAAAACTTACCTGTCTAAGCTTAAATAGCTTATTATTCTTTGAACTTCATTTGTAGAGCTTTCAACTCCTGCTCTAAATTCTTACGAATTTCACTTTCTTCATAATACCCTACCTTGAGTTCACTAATTGAATTTTCATACTCAGTCTATTGAATAAATACATTTTTAAGCTATTTTTTCCATAAAAAATTACCTCTTTTGATTTTAGCTTATCAAAATCGATTTTCAATTAGTGATACTAAGACTGTAAAAGCATTTGCTGTGAATTTAAGACTCCCTCTTGATTCTCCTAATGTAAACCAAGAAATAATCAGATTTATTAGTTTTCTCAAGCAATAAAATAAGACATCATACCAATTTAGACTATAAAGAATAAGTAGGAGGTTTTATTTGCTTAGAAGTGGAATTATTCATCTGAATGGAGCAAAACTGTTAAATAGAATGAAGTTCTAGTTTATATCTTTGAATTTCTTGGCTAAGCAGATGGATTGTACCTTCAGATAATTGAATTTGTTGCATCATAATTCTTTGTTGATCTCCACCAGCACACTCCTCCATTTACTTAATTTATCTTCTAAGTTGCTCAATGATTTCATCTTTTTATCGAAGCTCGAGATCATGTTTTTCGATACTTGCTGTAGATACTTATATTCCAGCATTATTGTTTATTTCTTTGCTTTACTCTTTAGTCTATGATAATTTCATAGATAAAGATGCATTTTGAGAAAATGATTCTATCTGCATTTCCTATTCATTTAATAATACAATTACCATCATTTCTCAGGAATATTTATGTTTACCTTTTCTCTTAGGAGTGCTTAAAGACAGCAACATTGATTGTGGAAGAAAGCGAGTTAAACATTTAACTCTTGGACTTACTTTTCACTTTTTAAAAGGTCAGCTGATAATTACATATTTTTCTAAATTGTTTCTTAATTTTATTGCCTTATTGAATCATAGTTTTCCTTAATGATTTCTTATTATTTTTGAATAATATCATCATGTTTTATCTTTTCAAGTTCAAACTTCTCTTTTTGTTAAATTCGTTCTTCCAAAAGAGAATTTTCTCTTTTAAGCCTATCCTTCTCCTTCTCTGCCTCATTTCTTTCTTATTTTTATTAAATTTCGATTTAGGAAATCTTATCTTAAAGTTCTTTTATCTTTTAATTTGACTCTTAATTCTATTCTGTAAGTGCATTTTTTTTAGTATTATCTTCCGATTAATCTTCTTCAATACATTTTTAGAGTTCAAGGATATTCTCAGGATCCTTAATGTCATTAACTTCAGAAGGCTTTAATAATGATCCGAAAGAAGAATTGCTTAGATTGGATATCATACATGATTTAGACTAATTGATGCTGCTTTTATAGTTGCTTCTCAAGGACTACAATTTCTAATCATTTTATCTTGAGCTTTCTAGGAAAGCAATTTCTTATTAAACTTTTAAAGGCTCATCTCTAAAGCTAGTGAGCATTGAATATCCTTTCTTATGAGTTGAATTTTTCGTTGTGCTTGATAAAATATCTTTTAATCCAATAATATGTTCTGCTGATTTCTTTTTAGACAATGCTTTGCTAAGAAGTAAGTCTTTTTGTAAATGTAATTACTTGTATTCATTTCCAGGCTAAGGAGACTACTTTTGAAGATAAGACCTAATGTCTTCAAGCTAGTTTTAAATGCTTTCAACTTACTCTGAGTTTATTACAACAAGTGAGTCTTATTTGCTTATTCCTTTACTAGAAGCACTTTTACTGGATTTAAATTGACCTGCACTTATTTACTATTCTCTCATTGTATCAATTCCTTAATTATGATAATCAAATTATTGTTTTCTTTATTGAATTGTTAAGCTACTTAGATTTTATGAAGGAGTATTTTAAAAAAATTGATTTTGATGATCCTTAGAATTGGTACTTTGTTCCTCTGAAATTTAATGTTCACTTTCTAGTTGAGAATCGGTCATTCGTATCTCTAGTTCTCTTTTTATTCCTCTATTATCTTAGTAATAATCTTATTAGTTATTTGATGAAGATAGCCTAGAGTTATCAAGTCCTAAAGGGTTTTATAAAACTCGATGTTATTCATATTAATTATTCAAATGTGGACTAGTTATTCCATACTAATTTCGTTTGCCTTCGATAGAGTTTGAAAAATAATATGTTCGGGGTTCATTGATAAATTCAGGATTTTAATAGACTTAATACTATTCATTTGTGGTAATTTAATTTGGGGTTTGACTTAAATCTAAAGAAAAATAAGGAGGTTGAACTTCTTCTTTTTATTTGATTAGAGATGAATGAATGTTTGGATTTTATCTAATTGGAGAATAATACATTTACTAAAGAGGAGGGTATGCTGTGTAGTTTTAGAGTCCAAAAAAATGCTGCTGAGAAGGAGAAATCGTAACACTATTTGAAGGTATTTAATGTGATTTCTGAACTTAGCCAAGAGGTTCGTGAATATTATGAGTTTTTATATTATCAGTCCTTTCATCAATTTATTTGAAAGTAGAATTGTAATTATTATCATTAAGTCTTCTTCCTTATGGAGACAAAGAATTATAGGAAATATAAGAGCCTTCTGTTCTAATTATTAAATCTTATCCCTCTCTCTTCTTTTTATTTAAATACTTTTGTTGATTCTAAGAACTAGAGGAAAAAGCTATTTCATGACTACCTCTTTCTAAATTTAAAGAATTTCTTAGTCGTTAAGTTTTAGAATTATTGACTGTGCCTTTGACATTAGGTTATTAGTATTGCTATTTTTTAATGGCTGTATTATTACTACTATTGTTGCTTAATACGTTATTGACAGTTCCATTCATTTATTTTAATCTCTCAAAACTGCCAGAACGCTTTTCTAAAAAGAAATTAGTTGGCTTAGACATGAAGCTATGATCAGCAGAAATTAGCTGTTGATGTCTTTTGGCTAACAAATGTCAAATATGAAAACTTGCTAATTCTTTCTCTAGCCTTTGTTTGCAGTTTATTAATTAGATATTTGCTTTTATCTGCTTAATTAATAATCCAAGTTGAATTTCGCTTTCTTTATTCTGATCTTCTTAATATCTCTTTATGAAATTAGACATTGAATAAAGACATTCTTTGAATTTATCTAAAAATTGTTTGAATCATTCTTTATTAATTGCGAAAATAATAACAAAACATTTTGTAAAGGTAAATTTTCATCTTTTAGATAACAAATCCTCCATAAAAATCAGTAAGAAAAAGAAAGGTTTATTTTAATCTAATAATTTCTTAAAAATCATGTTTTATTTTGAATTTAGTTTATCTTTGATAGCTTTTTTAATACTAGCCTCTATTGTTTCTTCTAGATCTTCAGACAAGTACATGTTCATAAGATTTGATTTCTTTTAAAGGAAATCATTGAAGTTAAGGGAAATTTTATATTTTATCAGCTTTTGAAATGTTAAGTCTTTTAATCATTTACTTTCATTAGCTTTTAAAACTAGTATTCAAACAATTTAGAGACTCTGATAAGCAAGAGAGAGATTAATATCCAGATTATTGCTTTTCAGAGGTTGTTTTTTGCTTTTTTTCTTCCCCTCCCCAAATTCTTGCATTACATAATTGATCAATTTGACTGGATTAAAAAAAATAATCTAAATTATCTTCGATTTAGATTGGATAATTCTTAACATTCAAGAGAAAAATAGCAATTATTTGGGCAATCTAAGCATTGTGATTACAGTAAATCAAAAGGAATTCTCTTTTTCTAGGGGGATGAATAATAAAATGTTTTTGCCTGGTTCCCAGCTCTTTATGAATTTCAAATAATACAAATTCTCAAAAATAAAGAAAAAAAACTCATTGTTTTGCTCTCATTTTCACAATTCATTTTAATTCAAACCAACTCAACCTCTCAAATCTAAAACAATGAGCAAGGATGCCATAACACTCTGAAATTGTATCAACATAACAACACATAATTTCATAGTCTTTCTTTGATTTCATCAAATGTTAGCCCTGCACAATCATAGTAAATCGGGATGTAGTAAGTCTCAAGGAAGCACTTGTTTTTCTCAGCCAATTCTCTTTCTGGATCTGACAAAAAGCAACTTGAGAAATATTTACCCTTGTTAATAGCTTCGTAGTTAAAAAACTGTTCATGTTCTAGCCAAAAGTTTAAGCATTCTGGAATGATATCTGGAGGTTGAGATAATCTTCTAAATTTTTCTAGTGTCTCCTTGAATTCTGGGGAGTTCCAACACTCTATGTTTAACCTTGATTATCTGTCTCTGCATGAAACCCATCCAAAATAAGTAATTTCTCTTTTCTTGAAAGCTGTCACTGTAGTAACTAATATGAAACTCAAGATAATGCAGCAGAAAATAGATCGCATAGATTTTTAAAGTGAATGAAGGAAATGATAATTTCTAAAATGTGTTTTTTTTTGTTCAGAAAAATAAATGATTTACTAAATTATTATCGAATAAAGACCTCACGATTGGATTGAGTTCAAACACACAAAATATATTAGACAATTAGCAGATCCATTAATCTCGGTAAAAGAACACGAAGATAGATACATATT
>Ga0302284_1001151_pt1 | contig 12000 bp, 10 predicted proteins | sample III_Fen_E2_1_FD_198760 | JGI IMG/M metagenome (GOLD analysis project Ga0302284, IMG submission 198760) | Peat permafrost microbial communities from Stordalen Mire near Abisko, Sweden - III_Fen_E2_1 | ecosystem: Environmental > Terrestrial > Soil > Wetlands > Permafrost | place: Sweden: Abisko...
TGCAGTATATGATTAACAAAGAGGAGTTTAGAAAAAAAGTTATCATTTCAGCAGGACAGATTTTCAGCCATTATGGGTTTAAGAAAACCACTATGGATGAGATAGCAAAAGGGCTGAAAATAGGGAAAAGTTCTATTTATTACTATTTTAACAGTAAAGAAGATATCTTTGAAGCGGTCGTACTACATGAGGCCAATATCCTTAGAAATGAACTTACTACAGCAATAAAAGCTGTCGAATCGCCTATCGATAAAATGAAAGATTATGTTTTTGTAAGAATGAAATCATTCGAAAAACTTTCAAATTATTACAATGCAATCTTTGATAAAAACCTTGATCATTTCGATTTTATCGAAACGATCCGTGAAAAATATGACAGAGAGGAGCTTGCAATCCTTCGACTGATATTATATCATGGGGCAAGAAAAAAGGTCTTTAATGTACTTAATAGTGAATATACGGCAATGGCGATACAGACGACTCTAAAAGGACTTGAAGTCCCGCTCTTCTGGAAAAAGAAAGAGGTGAATATAGAGAACAGATTAAATGCGATCCTTGACGTCCTGTTCTATGGCATTGTAAGAAAATAGTTATTCTCTTTTGATAACGGCCCGTTTTTTCCTTTTAAGGCTCCAATACAACCCGGCAATTCCCAGCAAAACAAAGGGGATACTAAGCAATTGTCCCATATTTAGTTTCATTGTTGCTTCAAATGCAACCTGGTTCTCTTTCAGGAATTCTATAAAGAAACGGGCTGTAAACACCAATATGCATAATAAACTGATTAACATACCCTGGTAATGCTCTCCTTTTCTCGACCAATATAATCTGTAAAGAAGAATAAAAATAGCCAGATAGGCCAATCCTTCATATATCTGGGTTGGATGTTTCGGAGCGACCTCGTGGTTCCTTAAGAAAACGAAGCCCCAGGGAACGGTGGTTTCTATGCCATAGATTTCAGAATTCATAAGGTTTCCCATTCTTATTAAAAACCCCGATAGAGCAACTACAATTGCAATACGATCGAGAACCCACAGGTAATCTTTTTTTTCTTTTCTTGTGAAAAGCCATACGGCAGTAAGTATGCCAATGGCAGCCCCATGACTGGCAAGACCTCCATGCCAGACTGCAAGGATTTCCAGTGGATGGCGGAAATAATAAGCGGGTTCATAAAAAAGACAGTGTCCGAGACGTGCACCGATAATAACGCCTGCAGCCATATAAATGGTCAACCTGTCAAGAACAGCTTCTCCGAGATTTTCATTTTTGAAAATCCTGTTCATGATAAAATATCCTATCAAAAAAGAAGAGGCAAACAATAATCCGTACCATCTGACTGCAAAAGCGCCTATATGGAATATTTCAGGGTTTACATCCCAGGGAATTACAAGTAAATGCATAATTAATCTTTTTCGTTGTCGCCAAAGGTAGAAAATATTATTATTGATCAATACCAAAACTCCTGTTTCACTGAAGGGTTTTAGTTCAATATAGAAATGATTCTTTAAAAAATGATGTAAGTTTGTAATTCATAAATAACCGGATGAATTTATGTGCAAAAGAATTCTAGCTCGACTTTTTATTTGTTCAGCTCTCATATTCATTATATGTGGTTGTGCTAAAATAAACGCACCATCGGGTGGTGTCAGAGACAGAACGCCTCCGGTTGTTTTAAAAAGCGTACCTGTTAACGGGGCCAGAAATTTCAAAGGTAACAAACTTGATATTGAATTTGATGAATATGTTACTCTTGATAACATCACTGAAAAGTTCATGGTTTCCCCTCCTGTTAAAAAGAAACCAAGAGTTTTCATTAAAGGGAAAGGGGTAGGGGTTGAGTTCGAAGATAAGCTGAAAGACAGTACAACATATACTTTCTATTTTCAGGATGCAATAAAAGATCTGAATGAGGGGAATGTTCTTCAGAATTATCAGTTCGTACTGTCAACGGGACCAGTAATCGACTCTCTCTCTGTTACAGGAAATATTTACAATGCGGATAATCTTGAAGTACCTGAGAAAACACAGGTAATTATGTATCGTGAACTTGCTGATTCGGCTGTTGTTAAACACCTTCCTCAATATATCACAAGGGTAGATCAGACGGGATATTTCAGAATCAATAATGTTCGACCCGGAACATACAGGTTATACGGCTTAAAGGATGGGGATAACAGCAAAAACTATAATTCACCCGATGAAGATTTTGCGTTCATGGATTCTACAGTGGTAATTACTCCTGAAAAAAATTTCGTTCCACCTACTCAAATTGTAAAAGACACAACAATCATAAAAAAAGGTGTAACTAAAGAGCCGGAAACAATAAAGAAAGGCTCAGCCAAACGTCCGCAAACAGTAAAAAAGGGAGTGAACAAAAATGGTGTAGCGGTTAAGGACTCTACTAATCTAAAAAAGAGTTCATCTAAAGTCGAAGAACCAGTAGCTTTAATTGGAGAATATCGCCTTTTCCAGTTTGCTGCACAGAAGAGAGCGCATTACCTTGCCAGTTCCCGCAGGGATCTTAAGTATCAGATGATCTATATACTTTCCTTGCCCCCTGACACTATGAAAGTTGAATTTTCTTTAACCGGAACCGACAGCAAGGCATATTTTACAGAACATAGCAGAAACAGAGATACTTTAAAAGTATGGTTGACAGATAGTTCTCTCTATTCTCAACAACAGATTAAAACACTATTAAAATATCCTTTTACAGACTCTCTGGGGATAACCGGTTATAAAAAAGACACCATCATAATGAGGTATCTGACGCGAACAACCAAGGGGACAAAGATAAAAAAGACAGCTTTCAAATTTGAAACCAATCTTTCAAGCTCCTTAAAGCCGGGGGAATCAATCATTCTGACTTCTAAGACCCCTTTTGGTCAGATTGATACATCACGAATCAAAGTTTATGAAGTAGTACAGGCAACCAGACAAAAGGTACCCTTTCAACTGGTCAAAGACAGTACTAATTCATGCAAATTCTATTTGAAAACAAAATTGGCTGAGGCAAAGAAATACCTCTTCATTGCAGATTCAGCGTCATTCAGCAATATTTATAAAGAGCATTCCGACTCCATAGGAATTAATTTTTCCATCAAAGACCCGGAATCTTACGAAAAATTAACTCTGGACGTCAGGAATTATGAAGGAAACAGGATAATCCAGCTTCTTGACAAATCTGAAAAACTGATTGCAGAAAGATATATGACAAAGGATGGGAAAGCTGTGTTTCCGCTCCTTGATCCGGGCTTCTATCGGGCACGGGTAATTTACGATCTTAATGGTGACAGAAAATGGACTACCGGAGATTTTACCACACACCTACAGCCTGAACCTGTTTCTTATTATCCAACCGAAATTGAATTGAGAGCTGGCTTTGAATTAATTCAGACCTGGGATATTGGAGTAAAAAACTTTAAGGATCCGAAATTGCGTATGAATAAGAAAGGGAACGGTCCTGGTAATAATAATAGTCAGGGTAATAATAATTCAGAGACAAGAGTTAAATCGGGAATAAATAGATAATATTTCGAAAATGAAGGAAGTTGTTGCCGGCATAGATATAGGAGGAACCAATACCGTTTTAGGGTTGGTCGAAAAGACCGGGAATATTATTGCTGAAGGCAATCTCAAAACTATGGATTATCCTGATATCCATGATTTTGTTTCAGCTTTGGATACCACGATAAAAGAGATGATCGAAGCTAACCCCGGTTTTAAGCTGGCAGCTATTGGTATAGGGGCTCCTAATGCGAATTATCACCGGGGGACAATTGAACTTGCTCCGAATCTTGCCTGGAAAGGGATAGTCCCAATAGCTGAATTAATAAAAAAGAAAGTCGATGTCGAGGTAGCAATTACCAATGATGCAAAAGCTGCTGCCATCGGAGAGATGTTATTTGGCGGAGCAAAAAAAATGAAAAACTTCATTATACTTACCCTGGGAACCGGTCTGGGAAGCGGGATCGTTATTAATGGAGAGGTTCTCTACGGCCATACGGGATTTGCCGGAGAACTGGGCCATACAACGATTGTCCCGGGAGGAAGAGATTGCGGATGCGGACGTCAGGGATGCTTTGAAACATATGGATCGGCATCAGGGCTGGTTCGGACAGTTTTTAACTTGTTAAGCGAAATGAAAGAGGAGAGTACTTTAAGGGATATTCCCCCTTCTCAACTGACTTCCAAGATGATTGCCGATGCCGCAGCTGAAAATGACCCGATTGCCCTTGAAGCACTGGATTATACAGCTGAGATGATTGCTTTCGGAATCGCTAATGCAATCGGTTTTTCCAGTCCCGAGGCAGTTTTCCTCTTTGGTGGTCTGGCACAAGCCGGAGAGTTGCTTTTTTCCCCCATAAGAGAATATGTGAATCAGAAAGTTATGCCTGTATATAAAGGTACTGTAAAAATTTTGGCATCGGGTATACCTGAAAACAATGCAGCTGTTCTTGGTGCTGCTGCTTTAGCCTGGAATGAATTAAAGTAACATCGATATTTTAGGAATGAATAAAATTTTGTATTAAATTTGGTTCTTTAAGTTCCGAAGTAAAACGCAATCAGGAAATGAAAATCGCAGAGGTTCAAAAAATAGAACTTAAATCTGACTATCCCCCTCTTGAAGAAATCTCAACCAGAATGGATGGTCAGAAAGGACGGCTCCTGATAGATACCATTAACTGGAAAGGATATAATTATAAACCTGATGTAGCATTGTCACTTGCATACAGTGACCATGAAATATTTTTGAAATATTATATTACAGAGAACTATTTCAAGGCTGAAAAAACTGATACCAACCAGATGGTTTGCGAAGATTCATGTGTCGAATTTTTTGTTTCACCCGAGGATGACGGGATATATTATAATATGGAGTTTAATGCAATCGGGACCTGCCTGCTTGGAACAGGGATTGACAGGGCGAGCAGCAAAAGGGCGAGGCCTGAAATTATTTCAAAAATCAGGAGATTAACAACTGCCGGAACTGAACCGATCGGAGAGAAAGAAGGTGAGTATGCATGGACAATTACTATAGCAATCCCTTTTGAAGTTTTTTTCCATCACCAGATAAAGGACCTGAAAGGCAAAATCTTCAGGGCAAATTTTTATAAGTGCGGTGATAAGCTAACAGTTCCTCATTATGTTACATGGAATCCTGTTGGAACAGAAAAACCCGATTATCATCAACCGGAACATTTTGGATTACTAAAATTCGTTTAATATGAAGAAAGACCTCTCTGCCGCTTCGCGGCATCTCCCCTAAAGGGGAGCTAATTCAGCCACTGAACAAAGGTTGTTCTTGTTTGGAGACCAGTATTAACATCTTCAGGGGGGAAAGGGGGCAAATAAAGGGTATAATAAAAAAAGAAGAATAATTATGATTAAAGGTAATGCATTAGTAGGACAATCAGGCGGACCAACATCAGTGATCAATTCCAGCCTTGCAGGAGTTATAGAAACAGCTTTAGCCTCTTCTTACATAAAGGAGATTTATGGGATGCACTTTGGGATTGAAGGATTCATGCAGGAATGGCTTTTTGATCTTGGCAGGCAACCACATAAGATTATTGAAGGGTTGCGCCATACACCTTCCTCAGCATTGGGGTCATCACGTCATAAGGTTCAGGATAAAGATCTTCCTCTCATTCTTGAGGTCCTCAGAAAATATGACATAAGGTATTTCTTTCTGATAGGTGGGAACGACACTATGGACACTATCCACCGGGTTGAAACCTATTGCAGGAATGAAAAATACGAGCTGACGGGTATTGGAATTCCTAAAACTGTTGATAATGATTTGTTCGGAACAGATCATACACCCGGCTTTGCCTCTGCAGCCAGATCAAATATTCTGAATGTGATGCAGGCCGGAATGCTTGCCCGTGATATGCAGAAAGTCGATAAATTCGTTATTTATCAGACAATTGGCAGAGATGCCGGCTGGCTTGCTGCTGCAACTGCTCTCGCAAGAAAAAATGAAGAAGATGCACCACATCTGATTTATGCTCCTGAGTTTCATTTTGACCGCGACAGGTTCCTGAAAGAAACTGATGCCTGCATTAAAAAGTATGGGTGGGTTTCCATTGTCTGTGGTGAAGGCTTAAAGTACGCAGATGGTACTCCTGTCAGTTCGGCCACAGTAAAGGATAAGTTTAACAATACTGAGTTTGGTGCTATGGGCGGCTCGAGTGTTGCACTCAGACTTCACCAGATGATAGCAGGAGAGTTCGGTTACAGGGGTGAGTTTCAAATTACAGAGTCGTTGATAATGTGCGACTTCGTGAGATCATCAACTGTTGACCTTGATGAGGCATATCGGTGCGGAGTAGAGGCAGTTAAAATGGCTGAAAAAGGGGAATCGGGATTTATGGTGAGCATTAACAGAATTTCAAATAATCCTTATAATATTGAATTCGGGAAAGTCCGGTTAAAGGAAGTTGCCGTTTCTGCAAAACCAATGTCAACAGATTTATTTAATGCGGAAGGGAATCATGTATCTCAGAAATTCATTGAGTATATAAAACCGCTTGCAGGGGAACTGCCCGAATTTGTTCAACTTGAAAAAATATATGCAAAAATAAAATAATCAGCTATGACCAAAGAATTTAACAAAGTTGCTTTATCATTTCATGCTCATCCTGATGATGCGGAAGCATGGAATGCAGGTGTTTTGAAATTACTAAAAGATAAAGGTTATAAGATCGTTATAGCCACTATGACAGCCGGAGACCTTGGTGGTTGTAATATGACTATGGAAGAGACAGCTAAGGTCAGAATTGAAGAGGCAAAAAGAGCAGCTGCAGTTCTCGATGCCGAATACTATATGCTTGGAGGAACCGACGGATTTCTTTTTGATTCAAGGGAGATGAGGTTAAAAGCTATATCCCTGATCAGAAAAGTTGGAGCAGGTATCATATTCACTCATCTTCCATCAGATTATCATTCTGACCATCGTACCACAGCAAATATTGTTGAAACAGCAGCAATGGTCTCATCACTTGGAACCGTTCCTGTTAAAGAAAAAGCCCTTGAAATAACTCCGTTACTTTATCATACTTCTCCGCTTACCCTATCCGACCCGCTGGGATCACAAATAGTTCCGCCTCATTTTTTCGTTGACATAAAAACAGCAATTGAAACGAAGAAAAAAATGCTCGGGTATCATATTTCACAGATAGAGTTAATGCAACATATGCATAAGATGAGTGATTTTTTCGGATATGTACTTGAAGGAAACCGTAACTATGGTAAAATGGTTGGTATTGAATATGCCGAAGTTTACTGGCAGCATCTGGGAGGTGGTTTCCAGAAAGAATCCCAGGTTCAGAATGATCTTTCAGAATTTCTCATAAATAAAATATAATAATTATGAAACTTACAGAAGAAAAATACAATAAGTACGCCCTGGTAAGGGAAATGATGGAAACGCCTGAGATTATCAACTCCTTTAAACCTGATGTAGCCGCGAGGTTTGCAGAAGCTGTTAGGAAACAGAGAGGATTATTTCTTACAGGCGAGGGCAGCAGCAGGATATTTCCTGCAAAAAGAGCAATCTATGCATCTCATAAAAAAGGGTTAACACTTCCGGTTGTTACGGAAGGTTGCACACAGGCTGAAGAGTATAATCTGAAGGACTATGCTGTTTTTGCTGCTTCGAACTCGGGGCAGACAAAAGAGGTCGTCCGTCTTACAACCTTACTTAAAAAACAGAAACACCCTGCGGTTTTTGGTCTTACGGCAAATCCGAATACCAAGCTTGAAGAGATTGTCTCCGGCACACATATATTAATCTGTGGTAAGGAAAACGCGGTTGCAGCTACAAAATCGGTGATTGAACAGGGACTTTTTTATGACTCATTGCTCAGAATCGTGAATGGAGAAAAAATGGAAGGGCTTAAAGACCTTGCAACTAAAACAGAAGAGGCCCTGACATTAAAAATTGAACCGGCTGTGACTGAAATAATCAGGAAAGCAAGTACGATATACTTTGCCGGAAGAAATAATGGCGTTGCTGAAGAGCTGGCATTGAAGACCAATGAGATTACAAGGAAAAAATCAGCATTCCTGGAAGGGACTTTTGCAGTTCATGGTATTGAAGAGGTGATGGATAAGAATGAAGTTCTGATCTGGATTGAACCGTTTCCTGCTGAAATGGGGAAGTTTAATGAGTGCCTTGTGGAAGGTGTTGGGATGAATATCATTGCAGTATCATCGAGGAAAACCATATTCCCTACAATTATTATTCCTGATGGTGGCCAATATGCTGAATATGTTCAGCTTGCAGCGGGATGGAATATTCTTGTCGAAACAGGGATCTCACTCGGGATTGATCTTGATAAACCGACAAGGGCACGAAAAGTCGGTAATGAGTATATCCCGGAATAGCATAAAAGTACTTAAAGTGAACTACCTGCCTACCGGCAGGCAGGTAGTTTGGAGTGCCTAAAGTTAAATTCATTAGAATTAACTGGCTTTAAATTTAACAGATTAAATCAAAAATGTTCTATCTTGGGTGAGTAAATCCGCCAAGGGAGAGAATAGAACGCATAAAAAGACAACTTTAGGCATTTTAGGCACTCCAAACTCCAGGCACTTATAAAGTTAAGTTATATTTACATATATAAAGTAATTATTCATAGGATCATGGCAAAAAAACAGGTAGCAGTAGGTATAGACATAGGAGGAACAAATACAGTTTTTGGTTTTGTCGACAGAGACGGGAATATTCTTGGGGAGGATCGGCTTAAAACCACACATTATGATGAGATTGAAGTATTTGTGGCAGCATTATATGAGAAGATACAGGTAACAGGCCAGAAGATAGGGAATGGTATAGAATTAATAGGATTTGGAATAGGCGCCCCTATGGGCAATATAAATAAAGGAACTATTGAGCATGCTGCCGGCCTTCCCTGGAAAGGAATTGTTCCTTTGGCTGAGATTTTTAACAGGCATACAAATCTTCCGGTACTCGTAACAAATGATGCAAATGCTGCAGCTGTCGGAGAGATGGTGTACGGAGGTGCCAAAGGCATGAAAAATTTTGTGGTAATTACTCTTGGTACAGGTCTGGGAAGCGGTTTTGTGATTGATGGAAAACTCGTGTATGGGCATGATGGATTTGCCGGAGAAATCGGTCATACCGCAATTCGGCCGGGGCCATCAAACCGCGATTGCGGTTGTGGAAGAAAAGGTTGTCTTGAAACATATGTCTCCGCTACCGGACTAAAAAGATCTCTTCTGAAGATAATGGCTGACAGCAATGAACCCAGTGAGCTCAGGAAATTCAGCTTTGATGAACTGGATGCCGAGATTATACACGACGCTGCGAAACGAGGTGATTATATAGCAAAGAGAGCATTCACCCATACAGGAAGAATGCTCGGTTTCAAACTTGCTGATGTTGTGGCGCATACAAATCCGGAGGCGATTTTTCTTTTTGGCGGACTTGCACTTGCCAAGGATCTGATTTTCGAGCCGGCAAAAGAATATATGGAGGAGAACCTTCTGAGCATTTACAAAGGGAAAGTGAAACTTCTGCCATCACTGTTAAGTACTCATAATGCAGCAGTACTCGGGGCAAGCTCTCTTGTATGGACAAATAAAGTATCTTGATTATTAAACTTATACCTGCGGATATGGCCAATTTCCCTTCGGTACTAAATCATATTCTTGGGGTTGTTTTTATCATAATAGTATTTGCCCTTGCTTATGCTTATCTTAAGCCGCATGAACTTCATAAGCGCAGACTTGTCTCTACACTTTTACTTAAAATAAGCTACCTGGTTTATTTACTCGTCCTTCTGATAATCATTTATCTTTCAGCACTTGTGAAAGGAGGACTGGAAACAGTATTCTTCGGGATTGAATTTTTCGCTTTCCTTGTCGTTCTTTTTGTTCCTACTATTGGTATATTTGCCCGGAAACTTGGTCAGTTCAGCAAAAAAAGAGAAGGATATAATTACTTTTTTACTATAGTAAATGTTCTTTCGATAATAGCTATTCTTGTGATGTATTTTATTTAATCATGCGTATACCGGGGGAAGTATAAATTTCCCTTTGAGTACATTTGATATGACCTTAGAGCGATTTAGCTCTAATATTGAATATGTTGTTGTTGTTCAAATTATAATTTTGTCAAAAAATTAAAACCCCGGAACTATGATTCAGGAACGCTTAATAGGGTATATTGAACAGAGTATCAGACAAAACTGGGAAATTGAGGCTTTGTCAAATTATAAAGAAAAAGGGTATTCCTATAAGGCGATTGCAGAGAAGATCCTAAAGTTTCATATTCTGTTTAAAGAATCAGGAATTAAAGAGGGAGATAAAATTGCCCTGGTAGGAAGGAATTCGGCGAACTGGTGTGTTACTTATCTGGCATGTGTAACTTATGGTGCCGTAGTTGTGCCAATTCTTCCTGACTTCAAACCCGACGATCTGACTAATATTATTAATCATTCAGATTCAAAACTTCTTTTCGTTGATGATAAGATCTTTGATCTTTTAGATATGGCTAAAATGCCGGAGATAACCGGAGTACTTTCTCTCGATGACTTCAGATTGATAGTTTCAGGAAATAAAGCTGTTGAAGAAAGTTTTTCTTCTCTTGATGAGAAATATTCAGTTGCATTTCCTGAACTTAAGAAGGAAAATATTAAGTTCTCCGTCATCTCAAACGATAATCTGGCAGTAATAAGCTATACTTCCGGAACGACGGGTTTTTCGAAGGGTGTGATGATATCTCACAATTGCCTCGCCGCAAACGTCAGGTATGCACAGAAAAACATGCCTCTCGAATCAGGCGATCCGGTAGTCTCTTTTCTTCCTCTTGCTCACACTTTCGGTTGTGCCTTTGAGTTTCTTTTTCCGTTTACATTAGGATGCCATATAACTATTCTCACAAAAACACCATCTCCTCAAATTCTGATACAGGCATTTAAGGAAATAAGACCAAGGTTGATTTTATCTGTTCCGCTGGTAGTTGAAAAAATCTATAAAAAACAACTTCTCTCGGTTATAACCAAGCCGCACATGAAGGTACTTCTGGCAATTCCCGGAATTAATAAAATCCTATTCGCAAAAATCAGAGCAAAACTCACGGAAACATTCGGTGGTCGCTTTAAGGAGTTAGTTGTCGGTGGAGCTGCCTTCAATTCCGATGCTGAGAAATTCTTTAGAAAAATCGGTCTCAGGTTTACGGTCGGATACGGAATGACAGAATGCGGACCACTCATCAGCTATGCTTCATGGGATACCACCAAACTTGGTGCATCCGGCAGGGCAGTTGATACTTTGGAAGTCACAATAGATTCTCCTGATCCTGAAAATGTTGTTGGCGAGATCATATTAAGGGGTGAAAATGTTTTGACCGGGTATTATAAGAATGAGAAAGCCACCCGTGAAATGATTGATGATAATGGGTGGATGCATACAGGTGATCTTGGAATAATTGACAATGAAGGCAATATTTTCATTAAAGGAAGAAGCAAAAGCATGATACTTGGCCCATCTGGCAAAAATATCTATCCCGAGGAAATCGAAGCTGTTATAAATAATAAAGATTATATAGTAGAATCTGTAGTAATTTCAGTGGATAATAAATTGATAGCCCTGGTTTTTCCCGATTATGAGATGTTGAAGAGGGACAATATTTCAGAAGAACAGCTAAATGTATATTTGGACAGGACCAGGAAAGAGATTAATGAGAGATTGCCTGAATTCATGGCGGTAAGTAAATACAGGATACATCCTGAAGAATTTGCAAAAACACCAAAAAGAAGTATTAAGAGATTTTTGTATACGAAGGAATGACCGCACTTCTCTAAATGTACTCACCCCCCGACCCCCTCTCTGCTTTGCAAAGAGGGGGTGCAATGAACCAGATACTAGTTTGTTTGGGGGTGTTGAAAAAGCAAAAGTATAGTTTTATATATTTCTTTACGTTTATAAGTGATTTTTATAAAATTTTCTGCCATTAAAAATTTAAAGAGG
>Ga0302284_1001158_pt1 | contig 11965 bp, 6 predicted proteins | sample III_Fen_E2_1_FD_198760 | JGI IMG/M metagenome (GOLD analysis project Ga0302284, IMG submission 198760) | Peat permafrost microbial communities from Stordalen Mire near Abisko, Sweden - III_Fen_E2_1 | ecosystem: Environmental > Terrestrial > Soil > Wetlands > Permafrost | place: Sweden: Abisko...
GCATGGAGGCACAACATAATAAGCATCAAGCTTATGTCCGTCAAATCCCCAATCCCTGATGAAACGGGTGGTTAATTGTTTCATATACTTCTGTACAGCGGGTACCGCAGGGCAGAACTGGAACATACCCCTGCAGTCTCTCGGATAATTCCCGTCTTTGTCCATTATCAGCCAATCAGGATGTTCCCTGGCTACTATGGCCATGCCCTGATCAACTGAAACACCTTTTGCAATCATGCTTTCAGGTTGTGCAGGTGTCGGCGCCCACCATATCTGTACTTTGAATCCCTGGTGATGCAGGGAATCCGTAAATTCCTTAACCTGTTTCTCTCCACCGGGAAAAGTATATTTTCTTGGGTTCCAATCACCATACCTGTCCCACCAACGGTCGTCGATCACTACCCAATTAATACCTAATTCCTTTAATTTCGGCAATGTTCCATAAATATCTGAAAGTGTAAAATTTGTAAGGTAACCCCAGCCGCACCAGATAGATTGATAAGCTTCATCTGAAGGCTTTCCTCTTTTCACTCCCTCATCTGACAGCAGTCTTGCATAGGTATGGAGAGGATCATAATAGTCAAGAGTATGCGCTATAACTGCAGTTCTGAGAGTAAAGTAGCTCTCCCCTGTTTGCAGTTTTGTATTTACCTCCCTGCACATCGACATCATTACTCTTTTATCGTTGCCGACTTCAACCGGGAAAGATACCAGCTGGGGCTTCGTCTCAATATGTGCGATTGCTAAACCTGATTTTGGGGTCCATAAATCTATCATTGGCACACCTCCGCCTGTTTTAGTTATGGGTTGAACACCCATATAGTTCTCCTGTCGGAACCCGGAATCAATTTTTATGATATAATCCTTTCCCCAATCAAGAGATGATCCCTGGAAAGACCAGAAATTATAGGGTTGTTCTCTTTTATTCACCAGGGAAGCATCCATTCTGAAGCATACTGAGTAATCCTTATCAATTACAATATCTTTATTCCCTATATTTTTATACGATGCATACATGATAGCTGCATCGGAATAGCCGGGATATAATTCTATTGTCAGTGTTTTCTCAATTTTGAAGATATCCTTCTTTTCAGCAATCCCGGTAAGAATCAGTTTTTTTCCTGTTCCAAAAGATGAATTAACCGGTTCGGTTTTAATGTTATTAAAGTCTACCGCAAAATTTTTGACATCTTCCCCGTTTACAACAAGATAATGGCTGGGTTTCGATAAAACTGAGTCGTCATAAAGCTCATTCATTGGGATGACAGCATACTTATAAAAAACAGCACAATACATTTTTCTGTTAAATTTCAGGGATATGCCGGAATTCCGGAACCAGATTTCCTTACCTTTAATAACTGAGAGATCTGATACTTTTTTTGTGCAGGAAGTAAGGAAGATACTTCCTATAAAAAATATTATTATAACCGAATTACAAAACTTTTTCATTATTAAACCCCCGGAAACCATTTTAAAGCATTTTTATAAAATATCTTTTCAATAACCTCTTTTGGGAGTTTAAGTCCTTTGAAACTTCCATCTACTTCCCAGGAGGTCATAGTTTCATCGGTAGTAAGAAATTTCCAGTCGCGTGTCCATACTGTTTCAACCTGTTCCTTCAGTTTAAGAGGATCGGCTGGAGCTCCTTCAAAATCTCCTTCATCAGTACCATAAATTATCCTGTCCTGGTATTTGATAAAAAAATCGTGTACTTTTTGCCAATCAGCCTGAGCCTGTTTCTCAATATGACAAGTACGGGCAGCCATATCAACAGCCATGTTCGGGAACATGTCAAAATGTTTTGCAAGTTCATCTACGCTCCATTCCAGACTGCCCAGGTGAGCGCCCATAAAACGCAGGTTAGGGTGTTTCCTGAGCATATTGTCCCTGGCAGCAATCTGATCTTCATATGAAGGATATTCAGGATGAAGGAACATATGATATTCGGGGTGTTCTGCAAAGTACTTCTTGTCATTGTTTACAGTCATTTTTTCAATTGGAAGCCAACAGTTCTTTGGTTCACCCAGATGACCACATACCGGCATATTTCTTTTTTCCAGGTAATCGAAGATCGGATCAAATTTCGGATCATCTATCATAATAAATTTACCGTTTTTATCTTTCTCGACCATTCCGATATTTTTCCATACTTTAATGCCAATAGCTCCTTTTTTAAATGAATCATCAAGGTAGGCAATTGTTTTTTCCTGCCAGCCCGGCTCATCCCATCCTTTTAAATTGAAAGCCGTCAGATAATGAAGATTCTTAGGAAATGCTTTGATCTGTTTGAGAGCAAATTCCTGCTGTTCTTCGATTGTAGGGTGCAGAAATGCATCAGTGTTAATTGTAAGTATCCTGAAATTATCGGCTACAGCCAGTTCCATAAATGTATGCCTCTCAACGCTTATATGGCAGTGAATATCAATCTTTTCCATCTTTTTAAAATCGTCCTGAGTACAATAGGTTTTTTTCTCATTTTTACCTTGTTTACAAGATGGTAAAATCATGATTAAACCAAAAATAATAGGAATTACCCAACTTAGTGATGATCCATTGATTTTCATAAAGGATAAATTTAAGTTTCAAATTACTGGTACAAAAATAAAAATTAGAAATGTAAGATAATTAAAATGTAAACAAAAGTTTAAGAAACCAAATCATGACGTAAAGAAAGGATAAATAAACATATTATTCAAATATCACATCGATTTTCGAAATGACAATAAAGATAAATTGTATATTTGGCATATAAATAATATAGATTGAAGAATGAAATACTCAATCGGGATTATTACTGTCGGGATATTTACAGTGTTATTTACAGATTGTTCCGGATCAAAACATAAATCAATTGAATCCAATAACATCCGTAATTACCTGATCGAAAAGGCCACTGAAATAACTGATCATTCCTTGTCAGGATTAAATACTCTTGACGACTGGAAGAAGATCAGGGATAAAAGGTACAGCGAGTTTTCTGAAATGATGGGTCTTCCTCCTGAAAATTACAGACCCGCTTTAAATGTTAAGGTGACAGGAACAATCCAGGGGAAGGGATACCATATTGAAAAGCTTTATTATGAGTCTTTACCAGGCTTATATGTGAGGGCAAATCTTTATATTCCCGACAATAATAAAGATCCGATGCCTGGCATATTATATGTATGTGGCCACTCACCAACCCAAAAAGTTCATTACCAGGCACATCCCCGGAAATTTGCACAACTTGGATTTGTTTGCCTTATCATCGAAACCATTCAGTGGGGGGAAGTCAGGGGGGAACACTGGGGATGTTATGCAAACGGTTGGTTCAACTGGTACAGCCGTGGTTATAATCCGGCCGGAGTGGAACTCTGGAATGCCATCCGGGGATTGGATCTTTTGTCATCACGGCCGGAGGTGGATCACGAGAAACTGGGTGTTACCGGAATTTCAGGAGGAGGATCACAGAGCTGGTATATTGCAGCAGCTGACCCGCGTGTAAAAGCAGTCGCACCTGTATGCGGAGCAAGTACATTAAAAGCTCAGATCACCACACGTACTGTTGATGGCCATTGCGATTGTATGATGCCGATAAACACCTATGGCCAGGACTTTACGGATATCGGAGCCCTGATCGCTCCCAGACCATTACTTATCTGCCAGGCCGATCGCGACGGGTTAAATAAAATAGAATCGGTAAGGGAGCTTTATAAACGTATCGGAGTAATGTATAAATTATATAACGCATCCGGAAATATTGGTCTTGTTGAAACCCCTGGAGGGCACTCCTACCACATGATCTCAAGGGAAGCTATTTTTTCATTTTTCTTGAAACATCTAATGAACAAGCAGGTTTCGCCTGCAGAAGCAGGAGATATCGATGAATCTGAACAAAACCAATTTTCTGAGGAAGATCTGAAAGTTTATAAGGACGGACCACCCGCTGATGATAAAATAACTACCATACAAAATTCGTTTATTAAGCTGCCTGAAGCGCCAGCTATCTCAAATAACAAGGAATTACTGGCGTTCAGAGATTCAGTCAAATCTTTACTTAAGATCAGAACATTCGGAGCCTTCCCTCAGAAAAAATCGGCTTTAGATACAGTCCGCGAATTCAGAACGCTTGACGGTGGCAAATATGGCGAAGATATATATAGTTTTGTCCCTGAAGAGGGATGGCGCCTGAAGGTAGATATTCACTGGGCTCACAGACCCGATAGCCTTAATCCGCTGCTTATTGTTTTACGAAGTCAGAATGAAGCACGCTGGGAATCTGAAGGTTTCGCCAATAAAATTTCGGAAAATCAGAATATTGCCTTTCTGGAAGTGAGAGGGGTCGGTGAAACCGGATGGACGCCGGAACTACAATGGCACGTTAGGCGGGCATCAGCATGGACCGGAAGAACAATTGCTTCAATGCAGGTATATGACCTCATGAGATGTCTTGAATTCTGCCGTACCTTACACGGTGTTGATCCCGGGAAGATCAGTATTGCAGCAAGAGACGATATGTCGGTAGTTGCTTTGTATGCTGCACTGATGGATGGGAATTGCCAATCGCTGATCCTGAAAAACCCTCCTGAAACACAGGACAAGGCAAGTAGTCCGGATGGAAAAGGGGCAGCAACAGAAATGCTGAATTGCCTTAGAATCACCGACGTATATCAAATTCCTGCACTTCTTATACCGGCAATAGTAACATTTGAAGGAGTGGTTCCAGCCGCTTACCTTTGGTCGGATAATATTCTTGAGAAATTAGGAAAGCCAAAATTTAAAACTATACAATAATTTCCCTTCCACATATGATATAAACTATATTAGACATATTTAAAATAGTAATTAAATATAGAATTATGAAAAAAAATAAATCAACATTTACCCGTCGGGAATTTCTGCAGAATTCAGCCAAAATGGCTGTTGTTGTTTCAGCTGCCGGACTGGTATCTTCTTTGCCTGCATTTGCCGGAGAAAAAACAGAACGGGGAATAATGCGCAGAAGATTGGGTAAAACCGGTCTGGATGTTTCAATTCTTGGTTTTGGAGGAGGGTCTCAGTTCTTAATGAATCCGAACGGTGAATGGGAAAAGGTAATGGAAGCTGCAATTGAGGCCGGGATTAACATCTTTGATACAGCTCCAAGTTATTCAGCTTCTTCATTTAATCAGGGGGGAGCCAAATCTCTCGACAGTGAAGACCGGTTCGGAGTAATTTTACCCAGATACAGGGACAGAATTATTTTGTCAACAAAACTGGAGTCAAGAAATCCCGAGGAAGCTAAATCGGCGCTTGAAGCCAGTCTGAAAAGAATGAAAACCGACCATGTTGATATCCTTTTTATTCATGGCATTTTACCAACTGATAGTACTGCCGATATTGAAAAAGGGATCTACAAAACTATGGTCTCTTTCAAGTCATCAGGCATGGTACGAAACATCGGATTTTCATCGATGGATAGTGCAGAAAGATCAAAAGAACTCATTGAAAAACTTGATTTTGATGTGGTACTCCTGGCAATGAATGCCACCAAATATGGAGATTTTGAAAAAATTGCTTTGCCGGCAGCATTGAAGAAAAATATAGGCGTAATTGGTATGAAAGCCATGCGGGATATTGTCGGCAAAAATGCTACAGGTAAGGAGTTACTTGAACATATGTGGTCACACGATGGCGTGTCATCAGTTTTTGTGGGACATAACGGGATACAGACAATTCATGAGAATATAAGTCTTGCAAATGAATTCAGTAAAACGGGAGTTTCCCGCATAGACCGGAAGGAACTTGAATTAAGGATGGCCGGAATGGCAGGTCCGCATGTATTGTCATGGGCCAGGCCCGGCTACAGAGATAATGGGTTAGCTTAAATATATCAGTAGTCTGAATGACAAAAATAATTTAACAATGAAAAGTGGATCAAACATATTGACTCTGATAGTTGCTTTTGTGCTGTTCATTTTGAGCTGTAGTACAAAAAAGCCATATCATGAAGTGAAAGTAAATAATCCGGAATTTAATCCAAATACAGCTTTTGTCGGGTATGAGGATCTGACCTCTCCAAAGTTTAAAGCATTGAAGGATAAGTATCAGCTTGATACAATTTTCCATGGAGAGACAGATGAACTGAAAAGGATATTATTGATAAGAAACTGGATAAAGAAGATTATAAAAATTGATAACGTTGGCCCTTACCCCGGGGATGGTTCAGTTGAAAGTATTCTGGATGAAGCGTTAAAAGGGCATGGCTTTCATTGCGGACATTATATGGTGGTTCAAAATGCAATTATGAATGGTTATGGCTATATCACCCGATGTCTTGGAGCAGGAGAAGGAGCTCCAAATGAACTGGAAGTTCATCACGGAGTGAATGAGGTATGGCTGAATTCGCATCACAAATGGTTTTTATCAGATGCAAAGTATGATTGCCACTTCGAAAAGGATGGTGTTCCCATGTCGGCACTGGAAGTTCATGATGAATATTTAAAAAACAAAGCTGTTGATATTTCCCTGATGAAAGGACCTGACAGGATAGCGACCACTGTCTACCCGGAAATAAATAACAGACCAAAAGAACTTTTTGCCAGAATTTATACCTGGGTAAGTTGGGTCAAATATTGTAACAAGTATATTGGCTGGCCAAACGACAGCAGCGATCTGGTAATGTACAAGGATGATTACTTCAGTAACCATATATGGATCAGAGACGGAAAACCACACTGGGCATATAATACGAGGTATTTGCATGTGGTATCAGATCGTAAAGCCATAGAATGGACGCCCAACACTATCACCTCAAAAGTTACAATTAAAGGTAACAAGGCAGAAATTGAACTCAACTCCGTAACTCCAAACCTTAAAGCTTATCAGATGAGGGAAAAACCAGACGAAAACTGGAAAGATGTATCAAATATCGTGGAAATAGATTTGAGAAAAGACAGATACAAAATAGCATTTCGTACAATTAACCTTGTTGATGTCGCGGGAACTGAACATCAGATAATCATTGAGAGATAATTCTTTTCCAACTTATACAATTTAGGTTTTCTTTTACGAAAAAATTAATTATTCAAATCCTCAGTACAATTAAAATATGTGAATTATGAAATCTTCTAAAAACTGTGAAATTAAATCATTCCCGTATAACTTATTCTTTTTTAGTTTATTAATATGTGTAATTAATCTCCAGAGTTGTACGGCGCAAACAAATGTAGGTCTTGATAACTGGTTCAATAATGAAATTGATAATACAGGTCATCCTTTTCATTATTTATGGACAGACACCACTTCAAATGGTTATTCACGATGGGGCAAAATTTTCCAAAACAGAGGTGCTAATATCTCAACAGTTAAGCGTCCAACTACTTCGGTGCTTTCCAAGCTTGATATCTACATCATTGTTGATCCTGACACAACTTCAGAAAACCCTTCTCCGAATTACATAATGCCGGAGGATGCAAATACAATCGGACAATGGGTAAATGACGGAGGTGTTCTCATTATCCTTGCTAATGATGCTCCGAATTGTGAGTTTATGCATCTTAACAAGTTCTCAAAAATGTTTGGCATTGTTTTCAACCATGTTACTCTGCATCATGTAATTGACAATAACTGGAATATGGGTGCCATTGCATCATTTCCCGATCATCCTTTGTTTAAAGGTGTTAAGAAGATATATATGAAAGATATTTCTTCACTTAGCCTTTCGGATCATGCAAAACCAATCCTTAACGAGAATGGAAATATCTATATGGCAGAAAACAAGTATGGAAAAGGACTGGTAATAGCAATCGGTGATCCCTGGATATATAACGAATATATTGATCATGACAAATTACCAGGCGACTTCGACAACCGTAAAGCTGCCGAAAATCTGACTGATTATCTACTATTACATGCAAGAAAGAATAAGCAGTCAAAATGAACCGGAATTTCAAAAACTAAATTACTTTTCCCCGTGTGAATGATTAAAATGCAGATCTGCAAAGCGGATGTATTGTTCCCAGTCGTATGCAAATACACCATGTACACCAGGACGGATATGATAACCGATAGTATTCATTACAGGATGACTAACCTCAGGCATTTCAATGGAGTCCAATCCCTTTTTGCCGAATAATTTATAAACCGGTGTGGCATAATATCCTGACAGGTACTCCCCTTTAGGGTCGGCCCATTTATCGTCCACAGCGCTTGCTATATAAACCGGACGGGGCGCTATCAATGCAATAAGCATGTGCTGATCAACAGGAAGATTATATTCTTTCCCATCATATTGATTGCAATTCTTGCACAACCAATATGGGAAATACTGGTCCATTCCTCCAAGTCGTTCTCCATACAAACGTCGTGACAGGGCGGCGCCGCCACATCCCGAATTATTTGAAATGACAATGGCAAAACGCTGGTCGAGAGCCCCGGCCCACAAAGCAGTTTTACCTAACCTCGAATGACCCATAACAACAACTTTTGAGGCATCTATATCCGGGTCCTGTTCAATGTAATCCATTACCCGGCTCAGGCCCCATGCCCATGCTGAGATTGAACCCCATTCATCAGGCAGTGGTTTAGTTTGTCCATCGCTATACAGTAATGGATGTACTCCATCTGAAAAATCATCTTTATCAGGGTCAACATCGCCATAATAAACTGTCACAAGTCCATAACCAGCGGCAATGATTTTCTCAACCTGCCACCTGCCTTTTTCAGTTCCCCTCGATTGTTCGCCGGCATGGTGGTTAAAAACCTGGTGAACAGAATCATCTCTTACCCATGAATCGGTAATAATAATATCGGGATCATCTTCAACTGACTGGTTTCCATAAAAATTATAACCGGCAAAAACCGGCGCTTTAGGTAGATTTTTTGGCAGGTAAATCAGTAAGTTAACATTCAACTCTTTACCTTTGTTACGGAACGTCAGAATTACTTGCTTTCTTATTGCCTTACCTCCCAATGCGCTATTATTTTTCTCAACAGTTTTAGAAGAAGAAATCTTCAAAACACCCGGAATTTTTCCATACATGTTTTCCTCAAACAGTGACAGGATTTCCGGCCGGCGTATCTCCATCCATTCTTTTGCATTTGTGATGACCTTGCCTTTTAAAGAGACCAGGAGCTCCGGTAATTTGTATGGAGGAATTTTGCTTTCATCATAATTTGTCTCATCCTGCAGATTAGCGGAAGCCAAAGCTCCAACACGTATATTCGAAATCACCAGCTCATCGATCCACAGCTTCTGGTCGTTATTTAATAATCCCGGCCCAAAATAAGGGGCCATTAAAAACTGATTGAACTTCATTCCGGGAAAATCGGTGGAACGCAAAATCACATCTGTATGTTCAATGACCATCTTTCCGTCAAACCAGCCTCTGACTATCCCGTCTTTGACCGGGACATCGTTTTTTATATCCAGCGAATTCAGTTTAAAGTAAGCCTCAATACAATGCCACTTATCATCATTAAAGAGGGTATCCTTACTATCATACAACATGCCGTTATAGCCACCTTTCAGCGGTCCCTGGGTAAGTCCATGCGCCGTATGCTCGTTTTGTATATCCTGGGCAGCCAGACGCAACTTCCCATTCACCGGTTCAATATAAAGCGTCAGGTGGGTGGCTGCAGGCCCATCAAATTCACCGTTTTCGGTAGTAAGGAAATGAGTGAGATGTGGATGCCAGTTTACACCTGTCCATTTCCAGCCTTTTGACAGTCTCAGATAATAACGGATATATATTTCATCAGAGGGTTTGAACAAATGACGTTGGGGGGACGATCCCTGTACACCCTGAACATCTTTGATCCACTCGTACTCAATACAACCTGCCCCAAGCATTGAATTATCACTAATCCTGCATGCAGTTCCATCATACCAGCCGCGCGCTTCAAGTTGATTGTCGTTGAAATTTTCATCGATAAGGACATCATTTTGGCTTTTTACAGTTTGAAAAAAGATTGATGATACCAAACAGGTCAACAAGAAAATTTTATACATAATATAAAAGTTTGATTATCAATTAAAAATAATCTCTTAGGATATATTACATGATAATATCCACAGTTGTGTTTTTCGTTAATCCGGTTTCTATTTTTTTCTTCCCGGCGAAGATAGTGTATGGTGCTGAAAATTTTCTGGTAGCTCCATCGACATCATATTCCGGAAGTTCGACATGTATACTGCCCTCTTTATCGGTCATTTGATTAACAACTTCCTTACCATTCCTGTCGGTCACCCGGATTTTATATCCGTCTAACAGCTTACCTGATTTGTTGTGAAGCGTTAGAGAAAGTGTCCAATAAACCGAATAGATATGATGCTGATTAGTTGCATCAATAGCAAACAACAATCCTGAAAATTCATTGGACCTGAATTTTGTACCAAAGGCCAGAAAATCAGGTTGTTCATAAGATCCCATCCTTACCGGTGGAAAATCATGAACGGTGTTTTGGGCTTTTTCTATTTTGTTTTCTCTGAGTTCGGTATCTTCCGCTCTGCCATAGGTACATGCTACCCAAATTGGTGTAACATTTGACCTTATATGATTATTGTATATCTTGCCTCCTATTGCATTGCCAATATAAAAGGCACAAGCTACAGCATCTGTCCCCGGATTCTTCTGATCGATTATGATATCATTCCCGAATATTTCATTGTCACCCGCGCTGGCGCTATAGAAAAATGCAGTAGCTACCGGGATAAAATTCGGATACTTATCATATTTCCTTCCTGTAATGAAGAATTTGTTATTATAAACTCTGTTGCCCGAGCAGCCTTCGGCTGATCCGGTAGATGCTCCATAATCGGCCATACGAATGGCATTCGTGCTATAATTATCGTTATACTCGCAACTCGGTGGTGAAGCCTGAATGTGGAATTCATTATTGAATATTTCGATATCCCTGTGTCTGAATATTTCAATCCCGGAACCTATTTCAGGTTCAAAACGGTTTTCAAATATTTTAGATCCGTCTCCCATTGCCATTATGCTGTAGTGATTGGTCACAGTCTGACGATTAACAAAATAGTTATGATGTATGGTTGAAAATTTTCCTTTGAAACACAAACAACCCTGACCTCCATAAAAATCACAGTAAGATACTTCTGAAGCCTGATCACCCTGAAGATCTACACCATAGAATTCTGATCCGTGCCGGTTGATAATAAACGGACTTTTTATATCAAAGGTGCAGTTTGTAATTGTAGCCTGAGGCACATCAACAGCAACAGTATTTATCCCTGAGGAAATGATCTTTACATTATCCAGGATAATTCTTACATTCCCGGCTGTAGATTGAATTCCCCATGATAGTATTCCGATAGTTGCGTTTCTGATTATTCCGTTTTTGATTGTGACAGTACCGGTACCCTCTACGACAGGTATTCCTTCCAATGGTTTCCCGGTTGAAACATCGGCTGTATAATCAAAAAAAGCAGAGTGATTCCTGTTGTATAAATGGTCATAATGACCCATTGGATGGGTTTTTTCAACAATACCTATCCCAACATCCATTGCAGGCCTGATGTCAATTTCATCGACCAGGCAATCATTCTCAGCCTTCACGCGGATACGGTATTTTCCGGCCTGCAGGTTATTCAGATGTGCAAAAACAAAGCCTCCTCCAAGCTGCGCAGAACGATTTAAAACCGGACAACTTACACGTGTAGAGTCACCATACCTGGTAATGCATCGGATTTCCTTTCCCTGTTCATCATCTACAAAAATGCTTACCCGCATATCCTTTTTCAAATCTCCATTCATATCGGTATAGTAATTACCGGTAATACCGCACATGGCAAAATAAGACCGTCCGGGTACTGGCAGATATACATAGGAAGAAGCTATTTCATCGCCGGCTTTCATCCTAAGCAGCTTTTTGCCAATGAAAGTATGAACATCTTCCGTGTTTTCGATTTTCGCTCCCGGAGCCTTTGAGACATCCCATCCGGTCAATCCATCTTCAAACCCATAATTTGAAACATGCTGGTAGT
>Ga0302284_1001161_pt1 | contig 11954 bp, 5 predicted proteins | sample III_Fen_E2_1_FD_198760 | JGI IMG/M metagenome (GOLD analysis project Ga0302284, IMG submission 198760) | Peat permafrost microbial communities from Stordalen Mire near Abisko, Sweden - III_Fen_E2_1 | ecosystem: Environmental > Terrestrial > Soil > Wetlands > Permafrost | place: Sweden: Abisko...
TCCTGCTCATCCCTAAATCACGACTTAATTCTTCAACAGTATAGTCGGTTTTTGAAATATTTTTTTCAATCAGGTCAAGAGCTTTACGTATAAATTGTTCATCAAGGGGTACAATAGCAATATCATTTGGCTCTATTATAAGCCTATTACTGAAAGCATGTTTTAAGCTTCTCCTGTTAGAAATAAGGTTACTGATCTTAACTTCAAGTATCTGAAAATTAAAAGGCTTTAAGATGCAATCATCAGCACCTGTTTCGAGACTTTCAAATTGCTCCTGTTCTGTAGATAGACCTGTTAGCAGGATGACAGGAATATGACGGATATTTTTATTGGTTTTTACCCTTCTGCATAGTTCAATACCATCTATTCCAGGCATCATTATATCACTGATTATCAGATCAGGAATTATCTTCTGGATAATTGCGAGAGCTTCCTCCCCGTCGGCAGCTTCATAAACATTGTATCTTTTCTGAAGGTTATCCTTGAGATAGAAGCGTAAATCATCATTGTCGTCAGCAATAAGAAGTTTTGGTTTTTCTTCAGGCTCGTCATTTGAGCCAATTCTGTCTGTCACCGGAAGCGGTTTATAAAAATACTTTGCTTCTTCATTCCTTTGTAAACTATTCCCGGATAAAACTTTCTTGTTGCCAACAACCGGAAGGATAACAGTGAAGCAACTTCCCTTCCCGGGTTCACTTTCAACTGTTATTTCTCCATCATGCAGCTTAACAAACTCTTTCACGAGCGATAAGCCGATACCTGATCCATGAGCAGTGGTAATATTTGATTCAATCTGATAAAAACTAACGAACAGATTGTCAAATTTGTCTCGTGGAATGCCAATACCTGAATCCTCAACTTTTATTATCAGATTTGAATGTTTAGGGCTATCTCCGATTACTTCTTCCTTCTCTAACGATTTATCAGTTGTAACAGTAAGAGTAACTGCCACTTTCCCGTCAACAGGGGTGAATTTAAAAGCATTGGAAAGAAGATGGAATAAAATCTTTTCAACTTTGTCCTTGTCAAACAATGTGTCCAGCTCTTTGAAATCTGAATAAAAACTAAATTGAATATGTTTCTGCTCCGACAGGTCTTTGAATGACGAAACCACCTCTTTAATAAATGCTACAATATTCCCTGCCGAAGGATTAAATCGGAACCCCTGCACTTCCATCTTCCTGAAATCGAGTAGCTGATTAACCATAAATAACAATCTTCTGGAGTTTTGAAGTATAAGGTTCAGATATTTTTCTTCAGGTTTATTCTTCCACTGAACCATTAACTTTTCTAACGGGGAAAAAATTAATGTAAGCGGAGTCCTTAATTCATGTGAAATATTTGTAAAGAACTTAATCTTCATTGAGTCAATTTCATGAATATGTTGCGATTCAATAGATTCCTGTTCCATCTGCATTTTCATTCTCTCTCTGGTAAGCGTCAGGTATCGAAGAAAAGTAAGCACTGATACGATGATTGTAAAATAGATAACATAAGCGTACCACCTTTTCCAGAACGGAGGGAGGATTTTAATTTCCAGGACCTTAGGCGATTCATTCCAAATACCATCTGAATTTGTACCTTTAACTTTAAAAGTGTAATTCCCGTTCCGGATATTAGAAAATGTTGCAAAATTCTCCTTACCATCTGTGATAATCCATTTATCACTAAATCCTGCAAGAGTATAAGCATATTTGTTTTTCTCCGGTAAGAAATAATTGAGAGCAACAAAGTCGATTGTAAAGGAGTTTTCCTTATATTTTAAGGAAATTTTATTGGTATTGAAAACTGGCTTTTTGAACAGAATCCTTCCGTTTAAAATCTCGCCAGGTTTTACTATTTTATTATCTATTCTTATGTCGCTGATAACCAGTTTAGACAATGTACTGTCTTCCTTAATTTCAAGTGGATTAAAAGCGTTTAGACCCTCCGTTCCTCCAAACCACAGCTCCCCGTCACGTGTTTGCAGAGCTGCAGTAGTATTAAATTCCTTCCCCTGCAAACCATCACTTATTCCATAGTTTTTAAATTGAAAAACAAGAGAATCCTCCATATTGGTTTTCCTTACTATCAGTTTTGAAAGTCCATTTTTAGTACTTATCCAAAGATTTGAACTATTATCCTCTTCAATCCTGAAAACATGGCTTGAGGGTAAACCATCGGTTTCTTTGAAAACCCTGAAGTTACCGGTAATACGATCCATCAGATTTAATCCATTGTTTGTACATACCCAAAACAAACCACGGCTATCTAAAAAGGTGGAAATAATATGATCGTCACTTATTGAGGTTTTTGATTCGGGATTATAGTTATAACATCTAGATATGTTCTGTATTGGATCATAATAGATCAGTCCATGAGCTGAACTAATCCAAAGATTATTATTTTCATCAATAGAGATGTAACCAATGTAATTGAAACAAATAGAGCTATTCTGAGAATTAAATCTTTTAAATCTGCCTGTTTTCCGGTCAAGGAGATTCAACCCGTTTGTAAGAGTTGCAATCCAGAGATTTTTACGACTGTCTTCACAAATACTCCATACACGATCATCCGAAAGAGAGGTTGAATCTGAATCATTATGATGAAAAACCGTAATTTTTCCGGTCACAGGATCCAGACAGTTTAATCCGCCCAAATAGGTTCCGATCCAGATTTTTCTGTCAGAATCCTCAAAAACAGAAACAATGGTATTACTGCTCAGACTATTTGGTTTACCAGGTTGAGATACATAATGGGTAAATTTATCGGTTCCCCTGTTAAAATAGTTTAAACCGCCTCCATTTGTTCCAATCCAGAGATTGCCTTTACTATCTTCGGTGATACAATCTACGTCATTAGAACTTAGGCTGTTAGAATCTGTCGGATAGTTTCTGTATAATCTGAATTTTCTGATATTCTTTTTATAGAAATCAACCCCCTTCTTAGCTGTACCTATCCATACGATACCCGATTCATCACAATACAACGAATTCAGACCATTACTCGATAGTGCACCTTCAGCGTATGGCAGATTTATAATATTGACAGGTTCAGTGTATTTCTTGTCCAGAATAAATGCTCCCTTACCGTCGGTGGTAATCCAGATCAGGTTATCAGCATCCTGATCAATCCCGGTAATCAGCAGATTCGAAAAAACGGATCCATATTTTTTCTGAAAATCACGATTCCACGAATTGGTACTGACATTAAAAAGGTGCAACCCGTTCGCATCAGCCACCCAGAGATTATTCTCATCATCAATAAACAATTTTGTGATGTTCCCTTTATTTCCAGTTCTTTCCCTGAATGATTCAAATTTCTCGAATAAGTTAAATTTGATATTGTATTTGATAATAAATCCATTTGCCGTCCCGATCCAGAAAGAATCAGTCTTGTCATGTACAATTGAAGTTATATTATTCAATTGTGAAGAGCATGGCTGTTCATCTATAAGTATGTAGCGGAAAGAATTATTTGTCTGATTAAATAAGAATAATCCGTTTGGGGTTCCAATTAAAATATTGCCACACGAATCAGTAGCTATCGCGGTTATGTAGTTTGCATTCCAGCATAGGGATGGAGATGATGGTAATAGGTTTACTCTTTTGAACTTAAAGGTTTCACAATTAAGTACGCTGACTCCTCCACCAGTTCCAATCCATAGGTTACCTTTTTTATCTGAAGTTATAACATTTATATCATTATCTGCTATAGTTGTTGAATCAGAAAGCTCATGCTGAAAGACTTCAAATTTGTATCCGTCAAACCTGTTGAGTCCATTATTAGTTCCAAACCAGATAAATCCTTTTGAATCTTTGAATATGCATTTTATCCAGTTATCTGAAATCCCATTATTTATATCGAGGTGAGAAAAGACAACCTTGTTATTCTGGGAATATACTGATAGTAAATTACAAATAGTTAGGAAAGAGAAAACAATGACTGCCTTCCAAACCTTCCTGGTAAATGTATACAGAAAATCCTTTTTATGATATCTAAAACAAAAAATCAGATATTTTCTCATAATTATCATCAGGCCCGAAAATAAAACTGAAACAATGCGAACAGATTGACCTGCTAAAAATAATCAAATCAATTGAATTTGTCATGACATATTATTGGATTGTTTTAGTATGTAACATCGCCTATTAATTACTTTAAGGTAGCATTAAAAGACAAAATGAGATATAATTATTAACAAATTGTACTCATAATATCTGCCGATAGATCCTAATTTTAAAGTTGAATATAATCAGTTAATACACTAGTGTTGGTTAAGTTTAAAAATATGAAAAAAAGGACAATACTGATCTTTGAGATTTTAGTATATATCAGTATTATCGCTATTGCATTTTATTTAATAGCCCATATTTAGATACATGTCTGTGATCTGTTATTACAAAGTCATTTCATTTCATAGATCCCTGGTTCAGTAACAGCCCCAGGAGGAACAGGATTTCCATAAAAGTCCTTCGTGGGCTGTTCTATACCAAATATGGTTTTAAGATCCAATCCCTTATGCGCCGAAGATTTTTCAAAACTGATTACATTACGACGTTGAATCATAAAAAAACCAGACTGTAAATTACAATCTGGTTTTTAATTGGTGCCCAGAACAAGACTCGAACTTGCACACCCTTGCGAGCACCAGCCCCTCAAGCTGGCGTGTCTACCAATTTCACCATCTGGGCGTAATAGCTCAGGGCTAAGGGCTACGAGCTCAGGGTCAGTTGCCCTGTGCTCTGCGCTCTCCGCACTGCGCCATTTTTGTGCCCAGAACAGGACTCGAACCTGCACATCATTACTGACACTAGTCCCTGAAACTAGCGCGTCTACCAATTTCGCCATCTGGGCTAAGAAAGGCTTAAAGGCACAAATGCTCAAGGGCACAATGGCTAAAGAAACCTATAATTCTAAAATAACTTAAAAGAACTTTTCTTATTCTTGCCGTTGCGCCTTTTAGCTGTTGCGCCTTTCAGCGGGCACAAAAATATAAATAAAAATGAAATATAAGAAAAAAGAAACAAAAATCTCTTGGTGCTTGGTCCTTTGTCCTGGGTCCTGGGTTCCAGGTCTAGATTAACGTCACCGGGAATTTAAACCTAGCACCTAGCACCAAGCACCAAGCACCTACCCCTGATCTAGATAATTTCTATTTAAACCACTAAATATCATATATGTTAACAAAAAACACATTAATTAAATATGGTTTATTAATTAAAAGTATATTTTTGCTCCCTGATAATAAATATGTGAACAAGAAGATAAATAGGCATATGTGGTATATTAAGCATCTGTATTTCAGGTCTTAATTATCTTTTTCTTTAGGAAGTCACAACTAAAAAGATATTGGACCTGCAAAAGATGCAGGTTTTTTTTTAATAAAATCAGATTTATGAAAATTATGAAATTTGGGGGAACCTCAGTGGGCAATTCCGACAGGATGAAAGCACTGATTCCCTTAATAAATGATGATGACAGAAAGATCGTTGTTTTGTCAGCTATGGCTGGCACTACAAACAGCCTTGTGGAGATAACACAGCTGCTGTATGCTAACAATATTGAAGAGGCATCGGTTAAGAATAATAATATGAGGTCAAAATATCACCAGGTTGTCGATGAGCTTTTTGCAACTGATAATTTAAAAAAATCGGGACACGAACTGATTGATTCTCATTTCGATTTCATCAGGAACTTTACCCTCATGGTTTTTACCAAACTTCAGGAAAAAGCAATTCTTGCACAGGGAGAATTAATATCGACTTCATTATTCCATCTTCTGCTTCAGGAGAGAAATATCAATTCAATTCTTCTTCCGGCTCTGAGTTTCATGCGTATTGATAAGGATGGAGAACCTGATGCTTTTTACATTGAAGAAAATATTGACCGGGAACTTAAAAACTGTCTGTCTGATAATATAATAATAACACAGGGGTTTATTTGCAGAAATGCCTATGGTGAGATCGATAATCTGAAACGTGGCGGCAGTGATTTTACGGCATCACTGATCGGAGCTGCTGTTAGTGCTTCAGAGATTCAGATCTGGACTGATATTAACGGATTTCATAATAATGATCCGCGATTTGTGGAAAATACGAAAGTGATAAGGGAATTATCATTTGATGAAGCAGCCGAACTTGCATATTTCGGTGCAAAAATTCTGCACCCTTCAAGTGTAAATCCAGCCCGCGAAAAGAATATTCCTGTACGACTTAAGAACACTATGGAACCGAATGATCCGGGGACTCTTATAACCTCTTCATCAGTCCTTCAGGATTATAAAGCTGTTGCAGCAAAAGACGGAATATCAGTGCTCAGAATAAGATCCGACAGGATGCTTATGGCTTATGGATTCCTGCGTAAAGTTTTTGAGATATTTGAAGCCTACAGAACACCTATTGATATGATCACAACATCTGAAGTTGCGGTATCAATTACAATAGATAATCCTGAATTCATCAGTCAGATTGCAAAAGACCTGGATGAACTGGGAACCGTGGAAGTAGAAGAAAATCAGACAATTGTATGTGTAGTTGGAGATTTCCGCACTGAAAGAACAGGTTCAGCACCTGAAATATTTGTAGCATTGAACACCATACCGCTTAAAATGATTTCGTATGGAGGAAGTCCGAATAGTCTCTCTCTGCTCATTGATACGTCTAACAAGGTAGAAGCTTTAAGATTGCTCAGTAAGCATCTTTTTGATTAGGAGTACTCTGCCTTATCTTGCTATGCTTCACTCCGTAGAAGAAATAGATACAGAATCCTATAGCCATCCATATAATAAGCCTTAACCATGTATCACCAGGTAATGATGCCATTTGCAGAAAGCAGATAGAAGCACCAAGAATTGGCACGAGGGGAACCCATGGCGTTTTAAAAGGACGTTTAATATCGGGTTTCGATTTTCTCAGTACCAGTACGCTCATGCAAACTATAATAAAAGCGAGCAGGGTACCGATAGAAACCAGCTCTCCAAGGATACTTATCGGCAGTATTCCTGCTATAATCATGGCAACCGTTCCTGTAATTATGGTACTTACATAAGGAGTCTTGAACCGGGGATGAACTCTTGAAAATACTGGAGGAAGCAGACCATCTTTTGACATAGAATAAAATATTCTTGGCTGTCCCATAAGCATCACAAGTATGACAGAACTTAATCCTGCAATTGCAGCAATCTTCACAATTGGTCTTAACCAGAACATCCCCTTGCCCATTGCATCCACGCCAACTGCAACCGGATCAGCTACATTCAAAGTAGTATAACTTACAATACCAGTAAGCACTATTGCAACAAGAATATATAAAACTGTCGAAATTCCGAGTGAACCGAGAATACCTACAGGCATATCGCGCTGAGGATTTTTTGCCTCCTGAGCCGCAGTGGAAACAGCATCGAAACCTATATAAGCAAAGAAAATAACGCCGGCACCTCTCAGAACTCCGCTTATCCCAAATTTACCAAATTCGTGACTATAGGCTTTTAACCATCCCCATAATCCGCCATACTGTGACATAGGAGCGACTTCGACTTTATTAGCTGGAATAAAAGGATGCCAGTTTGCTGATTTCACAAACATGAATCCAATAGCTATAAACACTATAATAACCGATACTTTGGTAATTACCATTATGTTATTGAAGTTAGCTGATTCCCGGATTCCGATCACCAGCAAAGTTGATAATAAAGCGACAATAAACATTGCCGGCAGATTAATTACACAGGTGACATGTGCCAATGAATCAACCTGAACTCCGGAGGCAGCTAAAGTCTGTGCAAAAGCCGCTGTAAGAGGTTTCCATCCTAAATCAGGAACATTAACAAGAACTGAGCCCACGGCTCCGGTATACTGAGGAGGTATAAATATATGCAGGTCCTTCAGAAAACTGACAACGTAACCCGACCAGCCCACTGCAACGGTTGATGCTGCGAAAAGATATTCAAGTATAAGATCCCAGCCTATAATCCAGGCAAGAAATTCACCGAGTGTCGCATAAGAATATGTATAAGCGCTTCCTGCAATAGGGATCATGGAGGCAAATTCAGCGTAGCATAAACCTGCTAAACCACATGCAAAACCTGATATTATAAAGGATAGTACAATTCCAGGACCGGCATACTGGGCGGCAGCTTGACCCGTTAGTACGAAAATTCCGGCACCAATAATAGCCCCAATGCCTAATGTGGTGAGATTAAGTGCTGTAAGAGACCTTTTCAGACCACCTGATTCCTGAGATTCACTGAAAAGCTGAGGAAGTGGCTTTGTTATAAATAACCGGTTTTTTGACATCTGGTTTGTTTGAAAGTTTTGGATCGAAGGTTAATTGTTACAAACGTAACTTTTTTTTTGTAAAACAAATAAAATTATGCAAAAGTTAAACGCACATAATTTCAAGTAACAGCTTTTTATCTTTTTTTAACATTTTAAACGTATTTTTGAAGAGTAACAAAAACAAGACTACATGCGCAGGTATATTCTTTTGTTTTTTTCATTTGTTTTGCTCTCCTGTTCGCCGGTTAAAAAATACCAGGATCTGCCAGAAGTAAGGTCATGGGATAAAGATATTCAGAAATTCGAACAACTTGACAGGAATGAGAAATACCCGGCTGATGCAATTCTTTTTGCAGGAAGTTCAAGCATAAGACTTTGGAGCACTCTTGAAAAGGACATGTCACCATATCACATAATCCAGAGGGGCTATGGCGGTGCAAAACTCAGCGACTTTGCTGTATTTGCCGACCGTATCATTACTCCGCACATGTGCAAAGCAATTGTGATATTCATTGCTAACGATATTATGGGTACTGCCCAGGATAAAACGCCAAAAGAAGTTTCGGCATTATTCAGGAATGTTCTTAAAACCATTCGTAAATCACATCCCTCAACCCCGGTCTTCTGGATTGCTGTCACACCTACTCCTTTGCGATGGAAAGTCTGGCCTGAAATACAGAAAGCAAACGCTATGATCAGGAACATATGTGATAATAAGAAAAATACTTATTTCGTCAAGACAGACTTTGCTTTCCTGAATGAGAATGGAGTACCAAAGGATGAACTGTTCAGAGACGATAAACTACATCTGACAGAAAAAGGCTATGCAGTCTGGACAGACATAATCAAGAAGGAACTGAACGACAAATTGAAATGAAAAGGTCATGATTTCTGCTGACAAAAAATGCAACCCTTACCAGGATTGCATTTCTAATTTTGTTAGAAAATAAAATTATTTCATCGGATGTCTGTTAAGCAGATCCTGCCATGATCCTGAAAAGCCTGGGATAAGATTTTTATCGCTTGCTTTTCTTCCGATTTTTTTAATTACCATTTCTCTGTTTTTACTGACACCAGAAGTATGATTCACAATGTCAACATAAGCAACAAAACCGGTAATTTTATGAGTCAGTACTTCAGGAGTACGTACAAAGCCTACATCCTCACTTCGAAGCTGGTAATTATCGTGTGTCGCTTCCCATACATCTACATAGTAAACGAATGGATCAAGATTAGAAAATACGGCAATACCATCAGCATCTGTGAACGCTTCCGAAATACTATTTGTCTGTTTATCCCAATCTGTCAAGGTCGGATAAAGTAAGATGCTTGCATCAGGAACCACATTACCGTTTCCGTCAGCAGTCCACTCCCTGACCTCTATTTCAAGAAGAGTAGGTATTGCTATATTCAATGTAAGGACTGCCTTATCGGAAAGACCGCCTTTAGAAGTAGCCGTTAATGTAACATCAAATGAACCTGTTGCAGTAAATGTATGTACGGGGTTAACATCATTTGAAACATATCCATCGCCAAAGTCCCATTCAAATTTGTCCCCGTTGTGAGAATTGTTATTAAATCCTATCGGCAGTCCCACTACCGGATCGTTTGTATCAGTAGAGAAAGAAGCAATTGGAGTTTTTTCACATGATAACAAAAGTAAAGGAAGAGTTAGAAACAAGTAAATTATTCTTTTCATTTTTTCAAGTTTAAATATTCAATATTCATTTCCAAAATACGTGCCATATTTTAACAAAGACATCTTTTAAGGCATTTGGATGCATCCTTTTTATAAAATGAGGTTGATGTTGTGTGACACTTAACCTTAACCTTAACCTTAACCTTAACCTTAACCATTTTATCTGTACTAATTTTTAATAAAATAATAATTATCTTTGCACTCCAATAAAAAGATGCGATCATAATGATAAAGATAACTTTTCCTGATGGATCCGCAAGAGAGTACAACAGCGGAATCAGTAGTCTTGAGGTAGCAGAACAGATAAGTCCCCGGCTTGCAAAAGAAGTTTATGCAGCAACTGTAAACGGAGAGATATGGGATCTTGCAAGACCAATAAACAGTGACGCCCAACTGAAACTTCATAAATGGGAAGATGCTGAAGCAAAGCATGCTTTCTGGCATTCTTCTGCCCACCTTATGGCTGAGGCTCTTGAATCATTATATCCGGGTATGAAATTTGGTATTGGTCCGGCTATTGAGAACGGTTTCTATTACGATGTGGATCCTGGTGAAAATATAATAACTGAAGCCGATCTGATTACAATTGAAAATAAGATGAAGGAACTTGCTTCTAAGAATCTGACGTATACCAGAAGAGATATAAGCAAGAAAGAGGCACTCGATTTTTTCTCCAGGAAGGGTGATGAATATAAAACCGAACTTATAAGTGAGCTTGAAGATGGTACCATTACATTGTATACTCAGGGCAATTTTACTGATTTGTGCAGGGGGCCACATCTTCCTACAACTGAACCTTTAAAAGCCATTAAGCTTCTGAGTGTGGCCGGAGCCTATTGGAGAGGCAATGAGAACCGCAAGATGCTTACAAGGATTTACGGAATAACCTATCCGAAACAGAAACTTCTCGATGAATATATGGTTTTTCTTGAGGAGGCAAAAAGAAGAGATCACCGTAAAATAGGAAAAGAACTGGAGTTGTTCACTTTCTCACAAAAAGTAGGAATGGGTCTGCCTTTATGGCTTCCAAAAGGATCAGATGTAAGACAGAATCTAATCACTTTCCTGACAAAAGAATTAAGGAAAAGAGGTTATAAAATTGTCACAACACCACATATTGGAAATGTGAATCTGTATAAGACTTCGGGCCATTTTGAAAAATATGGTGCCGATTCATTTCAACCTATTTCAACTCCACAGGAAGGTGAGCAGTTTATGCTCAAACCTATGAACTGTCCTCACCATTGCGAGATCTATAATGCTACTCCTCACTCCTATAAAGATCTTCCTTACAGAATGGCGGAATTTGGAACGGTCTACAGGTACGAACAGAGTGGTGAGTTGCACGGATTAACACGGGTCAGAAGTTTTACTCAGGATGATGCCCATCTATTTTGCAGGGAAGATCAGATGAGAGAGGAGTTTAAAAGTATTATTGACCTTATTTTATACATATTTAAGATCCTGAATTTCAATGATTTTACAGCTCAGGTTTCTTTACGGGATCCCAACAACAAACAGAATTATATTGGATCAGATGAGAACTGGGAACGGGCAGAGCGCGACATAATCGAAGTAGCAGCCGAGAAAAATCTGGAGACAACTATTGTGACAGGAGAAGCAGCTTTCTATGGCCCAAAACTTGATTTCATGGTAAAAGATGCAATTGGGAGAAAATGGCAGCTTGGTACCATTCAGGTTGATTACAATCTTCCTGAAAGGTTTGATCTGACATACAATGGAAGTGACAACCAGAAACACCGGCCCGTAATGATTCATAGGACAATATTCGGATCAATGGAGAGATTTGTAGCTGTGTTGATTGAAAATACAACCGGGAAATTCCCTCTCTGGCTTGCTCCTGAAAAAGCTGTCATATTGCCGATAAGCGAAAAATTCAATGATTATGCCGGAAAAGTTTTGGAAATTCTAAATAATTCCGATATTTGCACACTAATTGATGATAGAAGTGAAAAGATAGGTAAGAAGATCAGGGA
>Ga0302284_1001165_pt1 | contig 11926 bp, 6 predicted proteins | sample III_Fen_E2_1_FD_198760 | JGI IMG/M metagenome (GOLD analysis project Ga0302284, IMG submission 198760) | Peat permafrost microbial communities from Stordalen Mire near Abisko, Sweden - III_Fen_E2_1 | ecosystem: Environmental > Terrestrial > Soil > Wetlands > Permafrost | place: Sweden: Abisko...
ACTTCTAACAATAAAAACTTAGCAATAGCAAAGCTCGGAGTTACTTCTTCTTAGAAATTAACTTGCAAAAAAGGGATAAAACAATTCAGATCCATGCGGTTTAAAGAAGTTGTTGATGCAAATTCTCTAACTTGAAAAAGCACTTCAGATAAATAATTCCGAAGGATTGATAGGACTCTGTTAAGATAGTTTATCATTGTAAGACTATTTTTTTAGTGATTGGAAGTTAAAGTTGCCTAAATTCTAAATGAAAGAAGAAGTTTGTAGTGGAAGTACTCTAGCTGAAAGCGATATGCTAAATAAACGTCGCTCTCAAACTTGCATTGTTCTCAGCAAAGTTTTAGGGACTATTAGAATAAGCTCATAATTTTTTAAAGAGCGCTTCTTTCTTCCTTCTTTTCAGATTCATTTTGTGTGCGATGCTCTAAAAAAACACATCAATTTTGGTGATTGGACTTCATCTCAATTGTAGGCAATTGCTAAAATATTTTCTTTGGAAACATATTCTGGAGTAGTTCAAGCGAAAGGTTAAGAATCAAAAGGAATTTATATCGTTTTACAAGGTACTATATCTTTCTCTAGTCTTAAATCAAAAGAGGTAATGACTCTCATTGAGCCTGGTGAAGTATTTGGAATCGAAGATTTTATGAATTAGACATGTTTTCAAAATTTAATAGCCAGTGAAGATGAAAACGCAAAAGTCTTTTTTCTTCCTCGCTAATAAATCTTGAATGACGATTAACTAATGAAAACCTTATCTAAAGAAGTTATGAAAAGGTAAAAGAGTCAACTAACTTCTTTTATGAATTTTAAGTTATCCAATGTTAAAAATCTTAATAATCTGTAAAATCCCTCTGAATAGTTAAAACCTCAAAGTAAACTCAGTTCAGTTTCTTAAAGTGTCTCAAACTAAGATAAATAAAGTAAAATAATTTTAGATAAGCAGTCTCTGCCTTATTTTGAGAATATTCAAGAGCAGAAGTATCTTCTTAATATCATAAATTATAAGAAAACTATTATTCCTAAACATGAAGTATGTTATTAATGGAATTAAATAGCAACTCTCTTAACATTAAATTAAAAGCTTTCTGCAAGAAACATGAGACCTTCTTGTCTTCAAAGTTTCTAATTAGATTCACCTAAAGATACCTAATTGCAGCTAAATTTCAATTTGAAAAGAAGTAGTGTAATATCAAGCCCCTAATCAACTACAACAGAGACACATTTTTCAACTAGGTAATAATATTATAGAAAAACAAATCATGATTTGATGACTCTGCTTTTCAGAGGATTTAAATCAAATAATCAAATATTTTAGAAATGATTGGATGGGGTTAGTAATGAATTTTATTTTTTAATAGTTAACAGAGCATAAGAGCGTAAGATTCAAAAACAAGCATATTATAGAGCCAACCTTTAATCAGCACAAAAGAATCATCTTTTCATGTGTCTTCATTTGATTTGAATGAAAATAATAGTAAATAATCTTAGTCTTATTCTGAATTAAATAAAGCTAATTTAGATATTAATAAAAAGTAGAATATCTTTACAATAAACTTAAAAAATATTTAAAATCCTCCTTTTAGATCATCTTAAGCATTATCCTACAACTCCCAACAAAATAATTCTCAATAAATAGGGAGCATCTCAGGAAAAAGAAATATTAATTCAAATAACCTATCAAGAGGAAGGTATTCAATGGTAAATTTTAATTTTTAGGAAAATATTATTAATGGGTAATAGCCTTCAGGACGATGGAGTAGCCTGCACTCTGATCGAAGTTCAAATAATGATGATAGTAACAATTTACCGTCTTATCGTACTTTTAATTCAAAAAGAAGAGAAGATATTTAAGCTGTACCTGCTAAAAATAAAGTTACAATTACTAGTTTTTTAAAGAATAAGTAGTAAAATGATTTCGGAACATAAATCGCTAACACATCTGCCTAGAGTAAGAGCAAAAATTTGAATAATTTCCTTGCAGATTTAGTATTTGTAAAGGATAAATCTCCAATTCTTGAAAAGTATAAAAATTCCTTCAGTTAATATCATCTTGGAGAATAATAACATTCACAACGTCAAAACTATTATTAAAAAATAGCTCAACCCATTAATGAAAAAAGCACAGTAAATTAACCACTGTTATAGGGAAGAACAGTTAAAATAATAAATTAAATTTAGGAAATACCTTCCATTTCAACTCTTTCTCAATAGAAAAAGGAATAATCAATACAAGAAAATGAGAATATTAAATTATTCATTGCTTTAGGACAAATACCTTCTTAGCTGTTAACAAGAAGTTCTAGATAGGCACTTAAAATCCCTTAACAGAAACCTAACTATTCTCCTTTTGGTAATCAATAGAGTTAGAAGCTCCGTATGACTATGAATCAACTCAAGGATGATAGTTATTTTCTCCAGTCAAATAATAACTAAGAAAAATAAGATAATTTTCCAATAATCACCAAAAAAAAAGAAGAAGATAATTAGCTTTCGCTTCAAATCCAAGAAATCAAGAAAATAAATACTGCCAATAAATTAGGGCTTTAAAAGAAAAAATTATTTGAAAATGAGAAGCTTAACAATATTATTGCAAACAAATGATTGAGAATTACAATTTACACAAAAAATCAAATACACAATAAAATCATTGACTGAAATGGGATTTTCAAAATTAAAATTGAAAAACTTGCTTAGATAATTGTATTTTTACCTTACTCTTGATAATAACTTGGCTGCTTTAATGCCTACGTTTATATTTTTAAACATTCGAGTACCTTGGGAAAATATATTTGTGGTAGTCCGTATCCAATTTGTGGCTCCTAGTGTATTTAATCAATATTATTTAGCTTTTGACCTTAATAATAATCAAATAAAACAAAGAGAGAATATTAAAAGCAGGCACCTAAGAAAATTGTAACAACTATGTCTTCATAGGATTGTTCTTAAGCACGATGCTTAGAGATTATGAGGGGCATGAACAATGATTGTTTTGACTAAAAGACTAAATAATAACTTCATGATATTAAATAATTTCTTTCGCAGACAAGGTTATTCTAGTAGCTGCTTGATGAAGTAACTTTTTAAGACATTCTTGAAGAAGCTGCTTAGAAATTGAAGTATGCAAAGTATGACTATGGATAGTTTTTGTTTCATTACGGAGAAAGAGGTGATAATATATACTTCATTCTTTCTGGTTCTTGTTCAGTTTATATCCCAAAAGATGAACAAGAGCTAGCGAGAGATGTCAGATAATTAGAAGGAATAGAAGAAAATGAATCTTCTTTACCTTCCAAGGCTAAGAGATCAAAAATGAAAAAGTTGGAAACGAAACAATATGGTGAATAAGAGAGCCTTTAAAATAGAAATGATAATATTAGCATTTTAGCACTTAATGAGAAACATTTAACTAGATATTTTTCTTCTTCTACAAAGTTAGCAAGTTATAAGCATGTAAGAGATCTGAAATATCTGGATTACTTTGGTGATTTAGCAGCTGGAGAGCATTTTCATAGAAGAATGGCTTCAATAATAGCTTCAAGTAAAGAAGAAGTTTTGGAGGTTGCATTCCTTGGTTTGAAAGAATATTAAACTATCTTCAAAAGCGTATTGGAAAGAATATATAAAGTTCAGACGTCTTTGCTTAATTTATTCATGGAATGCCCTAGAAAGCTAGTGATTGATTTCTCTTTTTTATTCAATCAATCAATGGTTTTTGATAGGGGATAAACAATATTAACTGAATCCTAGGCATTAAATTATATTTACATTATTAAAAGAGGATCTGTTTCAATTAAAAAATTGAGTTAAACTTCTAATTAGTAGCTCATGATTGCTTTATTACCTCCAAAAGAACTGCTTGGATATGAAAACATATTTAATAAGTAAACAATTAATGCAGTCTTTGATTTATCTTAATATTTTTTTTCTTAGATAAGAAAAACAAATTATTTGTAACTTTAGCGCTGTCTCAGAGTAGGCACGGACAGAGCTATCTTTTGCTTTACTTAGCGATGTTCTTATGTTTCTACGTTGCTACCCACTCCTAGAAGAATAGTTGAAAAAAAAATCATAACAGAAAATGCAATTTTACTTAAACAGAATTGATAAAACAGATAAAATAACCTCAAATCCTGAAACTCTGCAATTTTTGAAGGAGGCTAAATCCCCAAAACTTCTTTAAGAAGAAGATCAGCAAGCTGTTTTCAGTAAATTTTTGAAATATTCAAAAAATAATGAAGGAGATAATCCTTCGGTTCATTCAGGTAGCTCTTCTCCAAAAAAGGACAAGAATCAAGAAAAAGATTAGAGTTTCACAGATTTTAGTTAAGCAGAAAAATATAGAAGCTAATTAAGTATGTAAAATGTTTAAAGGGATAATCGAATTATTGAAGATTCTAAAACTCCAAAGGCAAAATCGAACTTAGCTTTAAATAGAGCGAAGAGTCTCATTAATTTAAAGTTACTCAAGATAAATGAAACTAAAACTCCTTCAATTGAAGAGCTTAAAGAAGATTTCAGTGGAATATAAGAGGACTACAGTTAAAGTTTTTAGCCATAAACAGCTGGTTAGTTATTATCTGACGAGAAACTTGGTTAGTCCTCCCCTCAAACAAATTTAAATAGTTTTGCAACTTTCTCATTAAACTGTGAGCATTCTCCAATTTAAAAAAAAAATGAAATATTATCAAGTTCTAAATTGAATCCTATTAGCCTAATCAATATTTAGCTAGAATAAAATGAAAACCTACTAGATAATTCTCCAAGTGCTTTTGAAAATGAAGAGTATTCTTAAAATGAGTCCTCACCAAAAAGAAGTAGTAAAAGATAAGGCCTAATAATGAGTAAGAAACTGAAAGGAGCAATATAAGGAATGTCAGCAGTATAAACTTAAAATTGGACTGTTAAGGAGATTGAAAAGACTGTCTAAGCAAACACAGAGTAAATTAAATAATAGGACACCAAAGAAATTAAATTATAGTACTTGCATGGAGAAATGGATAGTTTTGAGAACGCAAAGAGATTCGTAATACTAAAGAGGTCAACAAAAAAGTAAGATTATCTGGCTGTAACTTCTCCTAAATCTTCCTCTCTTTCTACAACCTTTAAGGTTCTTAAACAATAGTATTCAACTGAAAAATTCTCAAATTTGCTCAAAAATGATCAATCCGACAGTTATTCATAGTGTAGTCCCTCTGATTCTCCTGTTCACATATCTTAGCTTTAAGCCAACTTTCAAAGACATATTGCATCTTCTGAAACAAGTTCCCCAATCTAATCACCAACAAAAAAATCAAATACTCAAAAATACTTTGATTCCATCTATTCTCCAATAAAAAATACATAAAAGCCTCAGTTTATTTTTCCTGAAGTGCATAAAGCTTAAGTTTTTGTTCAGAATTCTCCAACTCATTTCCCACAAAACACGTTAATAAGTCAAATAGTTCCATAAGAACTGCCATAACTTTCAAATGAAACAACTTAATTGTAAAATTTATCCAGTAACTCTTCTCCATTATCTCTAATATTACCATCAACTATTAAAAATACAAACAATACTGAAGCAGATACTAAGTCAAACTAAGATGTAAAAATGTAATCGATTGATGATTCATTAAATAAAAATCTCTTAACAGCAAAAGAAGATGGGCCAGAATAATAAAATAAGCAAAAAATATAATTAAAAAATATTCCAAGGCATCATCTTTTTTAATTCTCAAACTCTCCGATTCCTACATAAAAACAAAGAAACCTCAATAAATTCAAAGATTATTCATATTCTCCTTCCAAGCAGCAGATCAATACTAATTGTTCTTTTTAAAACCCTTTGAAAAAAAAAGCAGAAACCAGTATTATTGAAACTATCACCTACCAAAAAGAAAAAAGTAAACTTAAAATAGGAGGAATAACCTTATATTCCACTATCCCAAAAGAAGCTTCATAAGTAACAATTGATTCTCTTCCTATTAAATAGGAAAATGGTTGGCTTAATAACTAAGGTAAATGCCAATAAGCTTCAAACGTAAAAAGTTCCTTACAAACAGCTACCCCTACAAATAACTTATAATGCTGCCAAAACAGTGAACAATAAGGTTTTCAAATAAAACGACACAGTAGTTTATAAAAATTAACTTCTGAAACAAGTCCAAGTTATGAGTAAAATATCAAATTTGTTCTTGGAAAAGAAGAGTAAAATATCCCAAATGAGCACAGAAAAAATAACTCTTTTGCATCTTTTAGTTTTAATTATTAAGAAGGAAAAGCTATTAAACCATAAGGAGATAAGACAAGCTCAATGATTTCAAGTTCCTCCCTAAAAAACAAAAGAGAAGTTAAAATGAATATTCAAAATGAGAACTAAACAGAAAATGAAAGTAAAAGTAATTCCACAAATAATAAACTAACAGACAATTAGTCTAACAGTACTTTCAGTAAATTTTTCTGTTCAATCCCTACCTCTTCTTCATTCTCTTCTCAGTTTAATCTATCTCCTTCTAAGCTAAGTTACACTCCTTAAATCTCAAATGTGTATTCTAATTTAAGCAAGGTAACATCTATGCCTTCCCCTTCTGAACTTTCACTTTCGGTTTCACCGAAAACCCAAATTAGAAAATTGCTTCCAGCCAATAATTAAATATCTCAAAACTAGGAATTCAAATCATTCAATAACGGTTTTTTGGAAATGCAACAAACTAACATTATTAAACCCACTAACATGTTCAAATGAATTGTGAAATTAACTTTTTCTCCAATAATAAAATTGAATTTAAGACAAATACTTGGTATTAATGGCATATTTAATTTGAAGAATCGAAGATAACTTTGAAAGAGAGGGGAAGTTACTAAATTATGAGACTATTCTGCTTTTTTATTTTAAAATTACCAAAAACAATATTTTTAATAAGAAATTGAGGAAATAAGCAAATGTATTGAACTTCGTTTGTAATTAAAATAAGAAAAAATATAACTCTCCAAACATAAAATAAATATTAACTTGTCTCACCAATCAAAAGATAAATAGAGGAATTATGAACGCGTAAACAATACAAGATAATGTAAATAAGTACCGTTTTGGAGTGCTGGTTGGCAATTTCCCAGAAGAACGCTTTGGTTAAGATATGGCATAGCGCAAAATAGATGAGAGAATTCCAAATTCAACCATGAAAGACACTTTTGGATTACAAAATAGTGTTTATGCATCTTAACCTTCTAGATAGACATCAGAAGAGTTAGAATATAATGACCATGTGCTGTCAGTAAAAAAAGGAGTTTAGTAACATCTACTTTTTGGTCATGGAATTAATCAAGGAAATTTTGAAAAAAGAGAATTTGGTACAAGTTATGATCTTTCTTTCAATCAACGTATCAAGCCATAAACTCAAATCTATTCAAAATTCACTCCTGAACTCTCATCAACAGCAAGAACTTTTCATAAGGATACCCTCTACGAAAAGACTTACTAGGCATCTATCCCTGAGATAGGAAATAAACCATCAGCTCCAAAGGAACACGTTCGTCCATATAGCGACTACACTAAACATTTTGATTCAACTCATTTCAAGATACCCCTCAGAAAATGAGAGAATACCTCCTGTCTCTTGATACAATATTCTAATTTGTTGAAAAGAAATACTTGTTTTGTATGAGTTAGTTTAGTAGATTTATCTTTGAAAAGAGCCGATGTTATATTTTTGGTTTTACTTTGTTTTTTTTGTTGATAGTAAGTCTATTTAGAAATGTTAAAATAGCAGTTAAAACCTTCTTTGAAAGGAAATTGTTAATAATAACATAAGCTATTTAATTGAAGATTTTAAGATATTTTTTAAGATTGATTCCTTCAAAAAAACAAGAACCTTGAGAAGAATGCATTTAGACAATAGAAAAAAAATCATTTCGGGTCAGGAGTGACTGACTTAAGGAAAGATTCAAGATGTTAACTTTGATATTTGAGGAATTCAATTTCTTGTTTTCTCTTTTATTGTTCGATTTCTCTTCGTTCTGCGTTTTTCTTTTCGATGGCTTCCTTTTTATTGAGTAGTTCAACTCTCTGAAAAAAGAAAATACAATTAATTTACTAGTTTATTTGCAAATTTTCTTACTCTCTCCTCAAGCTTGGCCTTTTTTTTCTCTAAATCTGTAATTTTTTACTCAGTATCCGCTTTTCCTTGCTCAGATTGTAATTATTTGCGCATGCCAAATGTTACAGAAGATTAGTAAAGTGTTTAATATGCTGCGATTGTCATCTTTAGTTCGTCTCTGACTCTCAGAAGTAGAATTCCTTTTAAATAAATCAATTTAAATGACTGAAAATAATTTCCAATTTCATTATTTACCTCTCTCTGGGCAATCAATGGTAACTTATCTGATAATTTCATCAAAACATTGACTGTGTAGTTCTTCTCGAATAGGACAAATTCCTGAATCTCTGTTTACCAATAATCCAACAAAATAATTTAAAAACAGGAAATAATTGAAAAATATACAAATAAATCAAACGAATATCGATAATTACCTAGCCTGCCTTGCAAGAAGCTTTTCATCAAGCGTCTTTTATAGATTTGCAACATCTTCTCTGGAGGCGGCATTATGAGATACATATTAAATGTAATGAGTTCCATCATGATCCCATTCTCTTGGAGGAAGGATTGCATTCAAAATATCATCTGTAGATGGTTTTGATTCTAATGGAGGAAGTTGAGGTTTTTTTTTGCCTCCTAGATTAGAAATTCTAGCCAGATCACTGTTTTTATTTATTGCAGTCGATGGCTCATATTAAACTAGAGATTCTCTTGGTTCAGCTGACATTTCAAAATTTGAAAAAAACGAATTGTATTAAGCTAGCTTTTTTATTTCCTTTCTTTCCTTATTAATTGTTTTCCCTTCCTACTAAATAAAATAATGATAGTCACCTAGTAAAACGCAACAGTTGTTTAAATGATAAGTTTTTATCAAATTCTTTTCAATTTTAAAACTATTTATTGATGAGAAAATAATAACAAAAGATTATTGAATTCTATTTAAAATTGACTCATATTTGGTAATAACTATTTACTATTTCTTTTAGACTATTTTAAATGTCAAAAAATTTAATATAATAAGGCCTTTAATAATAACTGACAAAACAGATGGAAACCAAATATTAAATATTTTTCTATTGTCTTTTCTCATTTTACTAAAAATAATAAAGAAATTTTACTTTATTATTTTTCATCTCAATTATTTTAAGAGTAATATTTATGAGTAAAAGAATTTTTAGAAGAAGAAAGACAAAATATAAAAGAAATAAGAGTGTTTCATATCAGATATTTTCATCTTTCTAGGATATTTTCTTATGTTCTAGCCTTAAAAACGGGGGAAATTGCCAAGGAAAACAAAAAAAATATTAAAACAAAAAAAAATAATATCCTAATAAATAAAAAAACTAATCAAAATGTCCGCAGAAAACTTCGAGCTTGCCGCAGAGGAAGTCCAAAACTTCTTCAAGGCCAAGGGTGAAACTTCAGATGATAATAAACTTGCTCTCTACTCCCTTTACAAGTAAGGAACTGTTGGAAACAATACCACCCCTAAGCCAGGCATGCTCGACTTTAAGGGAAAGGCCAAATGGGAGGCTTGGAACAAGAAGAAAGATGTACCCTAAGCTACCGCTAAAGAATAATACGTTGCTCTTGCTAAATCCATTCTTCCTGCAGCAGCTGGCAACAAACTTTGATAGTTCTGTATTTTATGGCTTCATTTTTATGTATTTTTCTAAAAATAACATTTATTTCGCAACCATTTTTAACTTAATTGTTCAATAAGATAATAAGATAAGTTAACAATAAATTTGCTAATCAAATATAAAAGAATTATTTATTTATTTCTTTGAAAGGAATATTATCTTTAGTAAGCAATGTGAATAATGAATATTACGTGGGATTTGATCTGATAAATGACAAAACACTTAAAGCGGACAAATCCTTTTCTTAATTAATGTATTTCTCTTCAATCTAATAATAATTGAATATTTGAGTATTTATTATTTATAAAGCAGAAGAATTTAATAAATTTTGTTTAAAATCAATAATGATTTATTTTGTTGTGAAATGGATTTTAAGTACTTTTCGTACAAATGTTCTAAAAATACAATTAAATATGAATTTTTAGAGTTAAATTTATCACTTAGCTCCGTAGAGAGTTTTCTTAGCTGCTGAAACAACGTTGTTTGCATGAGGAAGGCTCATTGCTTCAAGATTGGGAGCATAAGCTAAAGGAACATCCAGTCCAGTAATTCTTTCTAAGGGGGCGTCTAAATAATTAAAAGCAGACGATTCAAATAAAAGTGCAGCGATTTCACTTCCAACTCCGCATTGCGGCCATCCTTCTTCTACTGACACTATTCTATGAGTTTTCTTTACAGAATTTACGATTGTTTCCCTGTCTAAGGGTCTGAGAGTTCGTAGATTAATTACCTTTAAATACTTAAATTAACAATAAAACTTCAAAAAATAAATTACTTCTGCACTAATTCCTTCTTTAGCTAAGATTTCGGCAGCTTCTAAGCATAACTCAACAGGCTTTGAGAATGACACAAGTGTGACATCAGTTCCTTGAAATAAATATTGTTATTTAGGAAAATGAAAAAATTATTACCCTATCTCATGATCTTAGCTTTGCCAATTGGCAAGACGAAATCTTCCTTCATCACACTTTCAGGTACGCTAAAAGTTTTGCTGTACATGAGTTCGTTCTCTAAGAATATAATTGGGTTAGGGTCTCTAATAGCAGCCTTATTTTTAATAAATTATAAATTAGAATATAAAATCATGATAAAATAGAAATACTTTCAGCAAACCTCTGGCATCTTCAACATCGTATGGAGAAATAACCACAAGACCAGGCACAGACGAATACCTAAAAAAGTGTTGAGATTAGGAAAAATAATCCTATTCATAAGTTAGTTTGTTTCTATTTACTGAAAAAAGAACCGAACAATTGTTAACTATTTTTATTATTATCATCTTACCAAGCTGCGTAGCATTGTGAGTGTTAAGCAGCTACTGCTGCAGCAGGACCATTTAGACCTCTAAATACAATTGGATTTTAAAGATCGCCATTACTCATGTATCTCAGCTTTCCTGCTCCATTGACAATTTGATCAATTGCTTGCATTGCAAAGTTCCAAGTCATAAACTCAATAATTGGTTTAAGTCCATACATCGCAGCACCAACACCAATACCAGTAAAACCTTTCATAAGCATTATTTTAGAAATAGACGATTGAAATGGGTTTTAAATAATTCTCCAAAATATTATTACCCATTTCTGAAATAGGAGTGTCCCACACTCTCCCAGGACCAAACTTCTCTACCAATCCTTTTGAAACTTTGTAAGCGCCATGATAATTTGCTACTTCTTCTCCTTTTTTAGATGAGCACAATTTTTAAAAACAATCATTTTGGTTGAAAAAGAAACAATAAAGTTGCATGTTTAATGAATACCCATTAAGAAAACATCAGGATCTCTAGCCATTTCATCATCCATCGCAGTCTTTAAGGCCTCTCTGACATTGATTGAAATCATCTTCTCTTATGCACGTCCATGAGTGAATTTAATCTTTGGAGAATAGTTATATGAAAGATTCTACCAGAGTCTTCTTAAGGCAGTCTACTATTTTTATTAAAACTCAAATCAGAAACATGAATAGTTTCAATGTTAGAAGACATTAAATCCTGTAGGAGATTGACTTATTTCGAAATACCTTTGAAAGTTGTCTAAAAATGATGGTGGACATATTTGATTCTTTTGTTATTAATTGGATTAGTTGTGTTTTAATAACAGTCGATGTCTGAATAGTAAATTTGATCAATAAAACTGAATCTAATTTTTTTTATTTCTTTCAAATACCCAATTTAAATAATTTTTTGACAATTCTCCCAATACTGTA
>Ga0302284_1001166_pt1 | contig 11916 bp, 3 predicted proteins | sample III_Fen_E2_1_FD_198760 | JGI IMG/M metagenome (GOLD analysis project Ga0302284, IMG submission 198760) | Peat permafrost microbial communities from Stordalen Mire near Abisko, Sweden - III_Fen_E2_1 | ecosystem: Environmental > Terrestrial > Soil > Wetlands > Permafrost | place: Sweden: Abisko...
AATCTCTTCAATCAAAAAGTTAGAGTAACAAAAAGGAGTATTATTTTCGTTCTTGATCTTCTAAAATCGTTAAGGCACTATTTTCTTCCTTGTAAAGTTCTCTGAAAGAATGCTGAGAAAAGAGATAACAATACTTTTATCATAATGTTATTGATATTTATTCTCAAGTAACATTCTCATTTAAAAAGGATATCATTCCTAGTGTTTTGGATAATGTTCCTTAAACTGATATTCTTACTTTTTATTAAAGTGTGCTATTTTGAACAAATCATTTCAAAACCAAAAAGACATCTACCAATAAGCACACTTAGATAAAATTGTCTAATAAAAACAAGTGAACAAGTGTTATTTTAAGAATAGAAAGGATACGGGTTGATACGAAGTAAAAGATTATTTTCTTAATTAAAGCAAAAGTAATTACTATATTTTACTCACTCAAGTAAATCCATGGAACCAGTAGCAGGAAATGAATCCAGTGCATAGGGTGCTCTCGCAGTGCAACACGCAAATAACCCCTCTGACAAGGATGAGTTTACTGTATTAATTTTAACTTGAATTATTATGTGAGTTCCTGAAACATACAATGATTAGTTTATGAATAAATTATTGAAATTATGTAACATTAATAATTTCAAAACTAACTTTTCTTGCATTTTGGAATACTTTAGATAGTTGCACATGTACTTGACCCTTTTGTGAAGAAAGATGGAATATCTTAGCACACTGTCTACACAATCAAAGGAGAGGATAAAGTATTATTCTTGGATATTCGTTCGTTTTGGATTATTTCCTATTATCAAATCTTGTTTTTTTTTGTAGAACGGCGAGTTCGAAGTCGTGAGAAGATTCAGTGATTTCGACTACTTACGCAAATCGTTGCTTACAAGATGGCCTGCTTGCTACATTCCACCAATTCCAGAGAAAAAATCTCTAGGAAGCATGGACTAAAGATTCGTTGAATAACGAAGATATGAGCTTGAGAGATTTATCAAGAAGGTTGGAGAATTGAAGCATTTATGGTATTCTGAGGAATTCTAAATCTTTATCAAGTAAAAACTTAAAATTCTAGGTTAAATCCATCCATTTTGATATCTAAATATTTGAAAATATAACAATAGAGGAACAAACCCTGATATCGAGAAGGCTTTGTCTAAGCTCTAGACTCAAACAAATCAAGATATTATCCAGAAATATTCATCTTAGTTCATGTATTTGAGTGGCAAAGAAATCAATCCTGTTGTGGAAGGAAAGATTGAAACATTTTCACAATATCTGAAGAGAATCAATTAGATGTTGATTAATTACAAAGAGTTCGTCAAGAAAACACTCCAGCTTAGGGAAGATGAGAATAAGTAATAGGATCTTTTGGTATCATATCTCCTCCCTGAATACGAGAAAAACTGTCTCTCTGAATATATCGCAGTGGGAAGCGATGCTAAAGTTATTTTCTCATCAACTTCAGATCAAAAATATTAGGAACTCTATCTGCAAATGGTAAAATATTCTGTTTTTTTTTAATTCCTTTCATTGTTTAAGAGTTAAACTGAATCCATTTTGAATACCAAAATAGAAAGAGTTCTCTAATAAAGATAAAATGACGGAGCTCTATTAGCTGATCAAATAAGAAAGCAAAGAAATAACTGCTTTTATTGAGTGCCTGGAGTCAAGAAGATCCTTCAAAGAACAAAAGGAAATCTTAACAAAAAAGCATCGAGATCTCAAGACAGAAGAAGGCAAAATTATTGCAGGAAAATCGTCATTCAAGAATGTGTTCTCGAAAAAAACAAAGGAAGAAAGCACTCAAGAAATCAAAAGGGATATTGAAAACACTGAGTAAGATATCTCAAGAGTAGGGGAAATCTATGATATTATGACTGTTATCTTAGGATACGTTGAAATCGATAGATTCAAGGTAATTTAAATTATATTTTGAAATTTTTTCAATTGTTCTCTTGATAATTGGTTGTTTTAAATAGTCTGAAAAAGAAGCATTGTACTTCAGCACCCTTAAAATCTTAGCTCAGTATGAGATCGAATACTCCAAGATAGTAATTATCTTCATTTAATCATTTATTGTAAGTGTAATTGTGTTTGTTTTTATTAAATAGAAAACAGATTTCTGGTCATACGTGCTTGAAAATCATAACCTCAGCACTATCTGACATGAAAATGAACAAAAAACAAAACGAAATGTTTAGTTATTCAATAAAGTCGAAATTGTCAAATTATTTAGTTGTGGTATCAATTTGTTTCCCTTGTTAACATACTTTAAATAAATATTAACCAGTTCATTCTCATTGAGATAACTTTCCAATTATCCCCCTTTTCCCTCCTTTTCTCTTGTGATTTAGCAGATTTTTGAGAACCATTTCGAATCTACAAACACACATTTGAAAACATTTGTATTCTTTCCTTTGAGAAAGATATTTTCAAATGACAGCATTTCTACTTGCTTGTCAATTGAGTGTAGAAAGGGTTTATTCGAAGAGCGCAGAACTCTTGAGTTCCCCTGATTTAAGTAATAGCTCTATGCGGTTGATTTCTTCTGCTGTGGATGCATTTTCGATGAGTTACTAGTTTCAAAGAGAAAATGGTAACTTTAATCCAAATCCTAAAAAGAAGAGATTTTAATAGTACCTTGATTTTTTCTTTTTTATCCTTTGCAATCTTCGCTTCTTCTTCCTCTAATCTAAGCTTTTCTGGAGCGAAATTAAACTTTGAAAGAGCTTGCTGTCTTTCTTTGTGTGTGACTCTTTCGAAATCCAATACTTTTAGGTTAGGAATTCTTGAGATCACGTAAAGACGGTAATCAGGTGCCTATGATAAAACAAATCAGCATCAAGGTAAAGATAATCATACAATCATTATAACATTTCAATAATCATTCCCACCTGAGTGATGATATTGTTGTAAAGCACAAGTCTAACAAGATTTTTGCAAGTGTAGAGATTATCAATTTCCTTGAGATCTGATATGCGGTTGTTCATTAGAGAGAGATTCTCAAGAGACCTTAGGGAATCTCCGAGATTAGAGATTCTCGAAATCTTGTTATTATTCAAAAGCAATGTCTTGAGTCTGTTAATATCAGCAAAAGCTAGAGCTTAAGAAACACACCAAACAAGATTTAATATTTGCGAATACCTTTGCAGAATCGAAAAATTGCCAAGTTTCTTGATTTCGTTGTCACTGAGATCTATGCAGTCAAAAAAATCCTATGTGCATCAACCGAGCAGTCAGATCTATTCTCATGTGCACCTCCCTCCTTACCAGTGTTGCTCCAAGGTTTTCAATGACGTAGATCTTGAGTCCTATGCAAATTAACAATAAAGTTGATTACTATTAGTTTATTTTTGTAGATTTCCATTTGATAAAGCAACTAAAGCGATGCAATATGTCAATACCTTTCATGTCAAGTTATCTTTCTTTGAGAGGGTTAATACTCTACTGTGAATTTTGTATGAGTTCAGCTGTGATCTTGCTCATGTTTTTTTAAGATTCAAATATATTTTTTAAGAATATCTTGGTTTTAATTCAGTCTAAGAGTTGAAAAATTATTATTTGATTCTTTGCTTGTTTTGCAAATAAATTAACCAAACACATAGGTACACAAAATTAAACCAAAATAATTGCTTTTACAAGAAGAGATAGACGCTCTTTTAAATATTGTTAATTTACATAATCCTGCCATAATAAAATTGAGAGCTTTTTTAATTATTGTAATCAAAGATCTTCTTCTTACTCAACATTGCTTTATTTTAGAAGTAAATTTGTGTTATTTTGATCTAAAGTAGGCTTAGACGTCATTGCATGGAGTTATTCTGAAGATGAGAAAGAAGTTGAGGACTTTGAAAATTCTCTTGAATTTGGACAGATCTTTTTAGAAGTACAGCCATCGATATTAGATAGTTCAGAGTTAAGCTCATCTTCTTCTTTTAGTTGATATGAAATGATCTTGCTGATTGGCTGGAAGATTTCTTGAACTGTTGAGTAGTTATCTCCTTTTTAAGAAATCTCTGTGAGTAGCTTCCTTAAGATTGTATTCTCACTTTCTAACTCTTGCAACTATTTTCAGAATAAAAATAGTTAGAGATATTCATCTTAAAATTGAAATATCTTTTAATTTACTCTCTTTTCCAGAATTTCTTATTTCTCCAGAAGAGGTCCTATTTATTGTAGTGCATCTCTCTTCTTTTTTTGGGATTCTTTAGCAGAATTACGATTGCGTCGGATACTATAAAAAGATCATAACAAATAAGAATGAAATTAAATGAAAAAATGCATAGTAATAATGTCATTACCATTGGCATTTTTTGCAATCACATTTGTCATCTCCGTTGAAAACACATTTATTCAGTAACTTATCAATTGTCTTGAGGTAATAATTGGAGGAATCATTGGTTGCATTACTCGCAACAATGTTGGATGCTTTATTATTAGTTTCTTTGAAAAATTTAGCGAATTCTTAGCGATGAACTAGATCTAGTTCAATTCCAACAATCAACAACAAAGTGAAGATAATCTAAGAATTAGTAGAATCATGCACAAGAGGGATTCTTTTCAGAAAAACTTGTTTCTCAATCGTTTCTGCTTTGTCAAATAAACTAGAACACAGACTCTGCAAGAAGTTTTTAAGATTTGTTTGCTTGAAATCTCCCATAAGACGAAGGTACTTTTAGAGCAATTAATCCTCCGCATAATTCAGCTTGTTGCTTCGCCTAACGAATGTAACAATAGTATTTGGCTTTTCAAAATAACCTGCAAGGAGATTTACATTGGCTTCAAACAAACTCTTGAAAGCATCTTATCTGATTTTAAATAGTCTCCCACCGAATTACTGAAAAGCTAGACTTCCTAATGTTTCAATTTGTTTATCGCTGGATTAAAGAATCTAGTGGAATTATAACAGAGAACCTAAAGTCATGTTTCCTTAGCTATCAGCGAGAAGAATGAAAACAGTATCTGAGACTTCTTAGCGGAAAAACAATAATTGAGAAAGCTCCTTTGTATATGCATCTAATTGGGGATCTTAAAATTTAAACAGCTTCCTTGTAATAACTTAGCATGCGAATCTCCACACACTCTCTTTGAGCTGTATTTTCAAAGGGTTTTCGATCAATTCGTTAATGATTCTAACATCACCGACTTCAAAAGTGCCTAATAAATCAGAAAAAGAGTTTATTATCTAAATAGACAAATCTTTAGAATCGATTTTGGAATTATTGATTTTTCTTACCTTACAGCGAAGCAAGCACTACATTTCCGATTAACTAAATGAAAGCAGGAAACTAGAACCTACTCAATAAGTCTGGAAGATCCTCTAGCTTATTTTTTCTCTTGAGAGTGGAGTCAAGATATGTTTCCAATTCTTTCCCTGCAAAAACTGCCTGATAAAATAGATTCTAGTTAAATTATTCCATAGTTTCAGATGTAACTGCTGAAAAGGTTGACTAAGCCTGAGGGATAGAAGAAATCTATGATTCAGATTGAGAAGGTTAAGGGCATAGCAGCGCAGATGGAGCTAAAAAGGCCTAGGGATTATTTGAAAGTTAAGTATGGGTATTAGTTGCTATTTGTTAAGATAGTTGTTGCTATTGTTGAGTCTTTTGTAGGAGTTATTGAGCCTGCAGGAATAAAAGCTACTGTTGTTATTGCTAAGTGTTCGAAGCAAGAGAGAAGAGTGAAAAAGCACTGTTATTGAGATTCAGGGAGCTTGGGATCATTGAGTGATGTTATGTTGAATGTCAGTCTTTTTGTGAAAATGAAGATGTTTAAGAAAGAAAAATCAAGAGGAGATACTTAAAGAGGGTTTAGATATCTTTCAATGAATAAATAAAATCTAAGGGAGAAACAATAAGAGTGATATCCTACTTGCTAGAGTTGTTATTGCTAAAGATTGATTTGTCTCTTTCTCTGCCTTTTATCTTCTAAAGGTGGATGCTTAGCTTTTTAATTTGGGATTTCTATTTATCTCTCTGTTTCTCCAATTATGCTCGAATAGTTCAATTGTGAGTCTGCTAAATTTGACAATTTTTAAACTAATTTCTTTCTGAGGCAATTGTTCCCCCTTATTGCTTGGTCAATAGTATGATTCAAATTAATGTGATAAAGTAGAAGGGAAAAATAGACTCAAAATTAATAAATTAAGACTCTCTGCTCATTCTCAATAAACGTCTTAATACGTCTTGTTGTCTTATGAAAATTTCAATCAGTGACTCTCTAAGATATTCTGTTCATAAAATCTCAAGTTAATTACACTCTAAGATAGATTTAATAAGGATCTTTGTTTACTTTCTTCACACATGAATAATTTTATTCTTGGTATTAAAATATTTAGAATTCCTGGAGAGAAAGTCTATTTTTAGCAATTTATGTTGTGTTGATTCTAAACAAAAAAGATAAGTAGTCGAGTTAATAAAAATAATGGGGAAGGTCAAAGAGAATTAATTGTATAAACAGCTTATCCAATAGAGATTTCTAACTGAATTCGATCATTTCTGGGAGTTATTATTATTTCAATCAGGCTTGATTCGGAAGTAAAAACAAAACATATTGTTCCTTTTTTGTAGGGGAGTTACCTTAATTTGTTGGCTTTACTAACAAAATATCTAATCACTAAGTTAAAGAAGATTGATTAAGATTAATATTTTGGAAATTAAACATCAAATAATTTAAAACAACTAAATATCTCAAATTTTTTACTAGAATTCGCTTGATATCTCACCTATTATTGTTTTATTTATGCTGTAAACACAAATAAAACTATTCTATGGTAACTATTGCATTACTGGAAAACAAGCTGATAATAAAGTAGTAAAAAAAGGATGGGAAGTTGGTTTTATACTTCCTGAGACTTTTGATAATTTATAACTAGGTTAATGCTTTAAAAAAGGAAAATATTGATTAATTAAATCCTTTTTAATAGATGATACAAAAAACTCGCCTTCAAAATTTAAAAAAAAATAAGTTTATTTTTATTGTTTTATGAATCTTAATTGTGTAACTTCAAAAATACTACTTGGTTAGCATAAATAAACTTGGAAATCAATTATCTGTGTTTTTAAATTCCTTCACACAACGAAATTTTAATCTGACAATCATTCTTACCCTATGAAAACTTCAAATAATTCATTGATTTATTTGATTTTATTTTAGTAATTGTTGTTGTGTATTTATGTATGAATGTTTGAAATCATTTCAGTTCAACATAGCCTTTATTTTCATGGATTTTTTCTTTGTTTATTTTAAAAAACTTGATTTTGCTAGAAATTATTCACTTAAAATCTCAAAACCAAACATACTACCTTTAGTAGTACACAGTTCAATTAATAAATGTAATACGTAGTTATTAAATAATCTCTTTGTGTTTATTAATCTATTAATGAGATGAATTCTGAAGAAAGATTTTTTTATTAAATAATCAGAAACTCTCAAAAAATACAATAAATCAAACAGTCAGAAAAACAAGAAATTCTTACAAATATTTTTGTAATTGTGTCTGATTTTGCAAAAAGGGTTAAATTAATAAAGAATACTTTTGCTGACATAGTGCATACTAAATAACAAATTTACACATTTATCGCTAATAATTAAATGCCTACGTCAACAAAGAATTTCCGTATTATTGCTGGAAATAAATAGTGAACCGAAATATCACTTTAAAACTAGTAATTTGGGAGGGATTATGTAATTAAAGTCAAGAAAATTAAGTCCTTCAAACGGAGTTAATTAGAGCATCTGATAAGAAGAAAATTTGAAGAGACTTATGATAATTTGAAGCATCTGAAGATAGATTGCAAAGAGTTAAGGAATTGCAATTTTAAAGTGAATCGTGCAGATAAAATTTTAGACTATACCTGCTAGAAAGGAGTGTAATTAAAACAGTGGCAACTAAGTCTGTGCAAGCATGGTTGGTAAGTACTAACTGAATTTCTTGGAAGAAGAGGATCTAAGAGAGGCTTTCTCCAAATAGCAAAAATCAGTGCAATATAAAATGAACTATTTATCTTGCAGTATCTTGTTTATCCTCCAAGTTATTCTCTTCATACGATTGTAGGTTTTCGACAGAAATGGATTCCATATTGTTTCTGTTTCAGCGCTAGTCTCTATTATTGCCTTAATCCTCAATCATCAAGCAACACGATTTACTACGATTCTAATCTTTGTGTAATATATCTTTCTCAATGCGTAATTCACTACTGATATCTACCAAAAATACATTTTTTAGTTAGTCTCCAATAAACCAGAGATGTTTCTGATCGGACTAGGGTATGGAAGTCTAAACTTATTCATCATCTAGACATTCTAAAAATGGTATGTGCGAAGTGCCTGCATGTGGATTTCTTGTGTCTTAGCGTTTGTCTGGAGTGATACAAACTTCGCGAACAAACTTTCATACTTATTAATATTGTACATCACGACTGTCTTTGGGATCATAATCTTCTACATCTGGGAGCACTTTGAAAAAGAAAATTTCTCCATCATTTTTATGTAAAACAGAAGCCTCTCTGCTTGGCAGAAAATAATTAAAGAAAACATCCCTTAGTCGATGGTCTTCGTAACAAAGCCGAAAGATAAGAGTGCGCCAAATGCATCGAGTTAACTCAAAAAGGAACAAAATGATAATTAATCAAGTACAAAGATTGAATTATCCAATCAAATGCGTGAGAAAAGTGATTCTAAGACTTCCACTTAAAATAATGAGCTTGTATTCAATTTTGTGAATAAGCAATTTTATGATTAGTTTAAAATCAAAGATTGGGTTGAAAAGCAGCAGTAATAGCAACCGATTACTAATTAAGTTCACAATAATCCATAATAACCTCTCTCTAGATTTGCATTAGCTGAAGTTTAAAATAAGAATTAAACTGAAAGAATCAGTCCTAATGTAATGAGTTCAGAATCACGAATTCATTAGATTCTATTTAATTCTATTTTTAAAAATATTTTGGTGTCTCCTTCAGAAGGCGGTCGAAGTTTTAATGACTTTGATTCTAGTGTGGAGAACGCCAATAAAACAGCAGATACGGTGTAGACTCTTAGTGAATTTTTAAAATCATTCATCGATGAACAAAGAAATTAGTGTGATCAGAATAATTTAAGTGAAGATAACCAAGGATCAAATTAGAATTCGCAGAATATGAATCGTCGAGAATCATTTTTATATCCTGATCCCGTGAAAGGATTAAATTGCTTTTATCGGCCTTCTCCTCCTTCTTATGTTTTGGGGGATGAGCAAATTCTCGAAGAATAAAACTAAAAATAAGAATAATCTACAAAGATAAAAGGAAAACAAAAATAACCTTAATCTTAATGTAAATCGATTAAAACGGGAACATTAAGTGCTGCTGAAACAACGGAATCTAAAGTCAATAGGAAATTATTCACAGACAACTTTATTACAGTCACTGAAACTGACAATTTGGTTGGACAAAACACAAGTAACAACAATTAGATTATTCTGATTTATATTTTAATAGTGTTTTTATAATTATTTTAGAGCTGGAGATTGAAAAAGATGGGTAGCAAAAAGATTAAATTCTGTTGACTTAAGAGTTTGTAAGTCCAAGAATAATTGATCATCTCTAAAGAAGAGCCATCAAGAAGAGTCTGATAGATTTTGATAATGACTCAGAGATTAACACTCAAGAAAAGTTAGATTAGAAAGAAGACTCCAATGCCAAGAAAAAGGGAGAAGGGTTGATACGTTTAACAGGATAAGAGTCAGGAAACTCTCTTAGTACAAAGCAACAATCCAAGGAATCTGCTAAATAGTTGATAAACGTTCAAAAATAGAAAGGATTGCGTAAATTAGATCCGAAGATAAAAGAAAATGTATTTGTTAAAACAAATTAGATTCAAATTGAGATTCCCCCTGCTGATAGATGCCCTTAGGATACTCTAATTGAAATAGAAGATGATGAATATGATTCTTAAGAAATGAATGGAAAACCTGCTGATATATTGGATAATCAAATCAATCAGCAAGTTACTCAAGACTAAAGGGAGAAGAATGTAGACACCAGCCTAAGAGGGAAAATAGAAAATAATGCAAATAAGAACGCAGGTAGAGTAGATTAAAAAAGTTAAAGTGCTTCAAAAACGAATGGACTTGAGTTAAAGACTAATGGAAAAGATAAACTAAACTCACCTTAATCAAACTTCTTAAAAAGACTCCACACGGGGCTAGATGAAAATTATCCTGCAGGTAGCTTAGAAAGTTCTAAAAAAGATAATCTTATGCTGGAAGGGAGGACACCTGGAAATGTAGGAGGCACTGCAGCTGTTATGAATAACTCATAAAATATAATTTCGTTTGAGAAAAGAAATGACTCAAATCACTAAAGAGAAGAGTAATTTAAGAGTAAAGATGACGAAATCAATTAAGCTTTTTTCTTTGATACACAAATGGTAAGCTGCTTGTGGGGAAATGAGGAAGGAGTGCTGCTGATATTGAATGATGTGAGTCTAAAAATCATCAATGAAAAATTAAGGGAACTTGAAAGGTTTAAAGATAAGATGCTTTCGACGGTGACTCATGATTTGAAAACTCCTTTGAATAGTATCATCATGATTATGGAGAATAGCTTCGAGCAGAAGGGGGGATTAGGAAAAAAATAAAGGAAAATTATCTTATAAAACTCGCAGATGCTCATGAGTCTCATAAATGATATTCTGGATTATTAGTAAATTCGTAGAGACAAATTTAGGTTGATTATTGAGTAGATTTTTATTTCTAAGTGTGTCTTGGATGTGGTGGATCTTTTTGAATTTCAAGCCAAGTAAAAGAGAGTTAAAATCAGTGCGAAGTTCGTTCGTTTATAATAGGAATACATGATGAACGATGAGAGAAGAATTAAATAAATTTTAGTGAATCTTATCGGGAATGCACTTAAATTCACATAACAAGAAGGTAGCATAGAAGTTATTGTCAAGTAAAAGTAACCAGATTGCATTCAAATTGCTATCAAAGACACAGGAACAGGCATCTCAGAGGAGATTCAAAAGAAATTATTTTAATTTTTCAATACCTTTGATCATTCTGAAAAAGCCAACAACCGGCATGGTATTGGGCTTGGGTTAGCGATTTGTAAGTAGCTCAACACTTAGCTAGGGCCTTGGCATGAAATTAAACTGAAATCTTCTGTCAATAAAGGGTCAAAATTCACTTTTTGTGTTTATGTAAATCTTCTTAATCATGAAGGGATTGAAGCTCCAATTTAGCCTACTCATGTACCATAAAAGGCAGTTCTTGAGAGATAAATGAGTGTACGTCTTGGGCCTCTTGGCTCCTGTAGACTTGAATTGCTCTCTAACAGCACTAGGAGATTTTAACTTCACCGTTCAGCCACTGAAAATACAGAAGGCAATGCCAAACAAATCCAAACAAGTGGAATAAAGCAACCCAACGACCAAGCTATTTCTGATTACATAACAGGGAATTCCTATTAGACTATTGGACAAATGAATAATGTTTCGTTTGTGAATACTCTAGCTAAAAAAATTGCAACACCTCCTAAATAAAAATACTCTTTGAAATGTTCATTCACTCATGAGGGGGATCAAGCATCGTCAAAACAAATAAGCTAATAGATTGGATCGTAGACTTAGTTAGGAACATAACTTAAAATAGCTGAAATGCATAATCTGACATCTCCTTTAGCTTCTCCTAATGAGCTTAAGCCCTCAAGAGAATTACAAACGTAGTATGTAAAAACTGGTTTAAAAAAGAAAGAAAGTCTAAAGCCAGCATATGGTGGTTTGAATACAATTCCATCAATACAATCAAGTGGATTTTTAAAGCTACAAGAGAGTAACTACAATCTTTGTCTGAAATCTCGAGGTAATCATAAGGAAATACATCCGAAAATCAAAGGAATACGATCAAGTAATTCAAGAGCAGTTACAGTCAAAATTTAG
>Ga0302284_1001175_pt1 | contig 11888 bp, 6 predicted proteins | sample III_Fen_E2_1_FD_198760 | JGI IMG/M metagenome (GOLD analysis project Ga0302284, IMG submission 198760) | Peat permafrost microbial communities from Stordalen Mire near Abisko, Sweden - III_Fen_E2_1 | ecosystem: Environmental > Terrestrial > Soil > Wetlands > Permafrost | place: Sweden: Abisko...
ATTTCCTTTCTAAGAAATCATTAATCCAACAGGATTCATCTTGCACATCCAAATCAACAGAATAACTTCTGAACAATTAAGAAAGTCTTAAATTTGTAATAAAAAGTGAGAGGGCAGCTCATCAAAAGGACAATTATATTGATAAACCATCTAAAAGAGGCGATAAAAAGCCCGAATAAATCGAAAAGTTAGCTAATCCTTCAGCAATCACCAATAGAAATCCAACAAAAAAACCAGAACAATCAGCGAGAAAACTCATGTAAATTGTTACGAATAATCCTTAAGATTCCTCAACTGGATTCTGCGTACCCAAAAACTAATTCTAATTTCATTATTAAGAGCCACTTTCATATTATTTATAAGTACAACAAAAAGATCATTATCTTCTTAACCCTGAGTGTATTCCCTCGAACGGACAAAATATCTCGAACAAGCCAACAGAATCAACAATCCCAACAAGAAAAAGGTCAAATGGATTAGCAGCCTTCAATCAGTATATAGGATCCTAATAGAACAATTCCTGAAAGCTTGTCAGCCAAATGGAATCAAAAAAAGCATCAAATTCATGACAATTTCATATACAAAAAATATTTAAATCAAATACAGCCACTCGAATCAATCAGAGAATAAATCTCCCAAGTTAAGAAAAACAAATTATAAAAATAAACCTCCTTGGGGGGGGGGTCTATTTATTTAATTGAGCTAAGCCAAGAGTAATTTCTTTTGCTATTGACTTTTGATTATTTAGCCCTTCCTTACTCAAGTTTCAGTTAGTCGTTCAAGTATGCTAAAATGAATGGTTTCTGAATATTTTTCCAAATTAATAAATTTTTATTATTGTTGTGTTTGTGTTTGCATAAAACTCATATGAATTTGATTTATAATATCCAATTCTTGTTACTTTCTTTGTCGATAGTGAAGCAAATATACACTGATTTTCTTTTCTTTCAAACTAATAACTCAATCATCTTGAAATTTCAGTATCAAACCTTCTCAATTAACTTAAATGGCTAACAGTGTTTTTCAATACAAAATAAACATACTTTCTAACAATGAAATGCTGTACTGATAAGAAGAAACTATCTCAGAAAAAGATGGATATCCATCCTATACCTTACCATCTATTTCTTCAAGATAAAACTTAAATTCCTCAAATATTGATCAGAGTATTTGGATCTTCTGAGACCAAGACAGTATGAACTTTTTTAGAGAGAGCTTTTCCAATACTTTTCTCAGCTTTTCCTAGTTCTCCTTTGAATTACACAGTTGAAAGAAACGCTTCTCTTTCCTTCAAAGTACCTTTTATGAAGTTCAAATTAGCAAATCCAATCATTTATCACACAATAAAAAATCAAATAAATTGTAAATCCTTACTGCATTGCTGATACTGGGAAAGAAGCGCTTTAAGTGATCGATATTCCCTTGCAATTCCAACTGCTTTCTTCTCACTTACTAGATTTATTGACATTAACATCTAAACCCATTGTTAGTCGTAAAATCCACTTAAACCTATGAAAAAATAACCAAAATAATTCCGAAATAGCAACATTTCAATAAAATGCTCTTAATGCTCCTAGAATCAATAATATTTATTAGATTTGTGAGTTCGAAACAAGTATGAATATCTTTGATCCTTTTATGGATTTGTTCTCGCAATTAATTACCTTCAGCACTAGCAAGCTCCGACAGTTCTTTTCCTTTTTAATCGTGCATCCCAATATCTTTTTTATATTTTGCTTTGACAGCTGTCTTCAGACATGAGACTAAGAATTCAATCGTCTCATTTCTGCTGAAAGTGAACCTATAATCGATATCATACTTTATCCCAATTTCACACAGCCAATCTTGAATATCTGCATCTTTTCCTAGTAATGCACCTCGTGATTTTTCTTCTTGCAGTCTGTATGGTTGGTATTCAGGCGGTAAAGAATCCGTTTGCTTAACTTATTCCTTGTATATGTTGTCGTTGTCCAATTCAATATTGTTGTTGTTATCGTAGAATGATGTTGATAGTTCCTGTGTGTTTTATGTCATTTAAATAGCATCTCTGATACGCTGTGCCACGAAGATATCCTTAATATCTTCAAGGACTAAAATATTCTTAGAAGATTGCTCCTTCTTCGCTAGAATAAACTCCGTAATTTCATTAAGACTCCCAAATAATTTGAACATCTGCCTGTTGAAGTAGAACACGTTGAGGCGGAGGTCCTTTTTCAAAACTGGAGCGAAAGCGGAGATACAACTCTGCTGGGAATCTTCATCCATAGAATCAGCATTCCCCATGAGTTTATATTTTCTAAGAACTTGCTCACTCTCATCTAATATCCCAGTATTCACCTTGACTTACTTCTTCGTTCGTTTCTTAGACTCATTCTTCTATCGATTGACAGTGAAGAACTGTATTTGATTTTATTCTAAGAATGTCATTTCTTCTACTTCGAAGTTAGATCGCTTGCACTGCAGATAGAACTCCTCGACTTCTTCGATTTCTTAGAAATCTTTCCCGAAGCGCAGCTAAACATCATCTATCTTTCCTTTTAGCAGAGTAATATTCTAAGCAGCCATTTTTGTTATTGTTGTTGTTGCCTTGTAAATTTATGCTAAAATCTTGTTTTGAAATCGATCTAAACTCCCGCTAAATCAGTTTTTGTTTTTTTTTTTGTTACTTTTGTTACCGAATCACTTTTCTGATGAGAGTAATTTCCTGCTTGCCTACTTTCACGCACACACCTTTAGTTTTTTCTCGAAAACAACGAATAGATATGGTACAAAGATACTTTTTAGAGGATAAATAGTTTATTTGTTTATTTTTGTTTAATCGTCAAATTAGCTTAGTGCTCACCATCCTTTTAGTTCATATTCGAGACAAGATTTCAAATGCTAAGAATTCTCATAATTTACAAAGAGTATATTTTTAAACTTTCTTTTTAAAGATTAATAAAATCAACAAACAAGAAGGAAACAGGATGTAAAATACAATCCAATTAATTGAATCAATTTTTAAATGTTGAAATCTTCAATGAGTAGGCTTGGAAATTGAAATAATCAAACAGCAAGAAGGAATACAATATATCCAGTTCGTTTATTTATTAAGTGCATATGTGTGTGATTGATTATAAACTTAGTGTGAAACATTGGAATCGAAGTGAATTCAAATTTTAAGTAACTAATAATGAACTAGAGAGTGAGAGATTAAATAAGAATTGAAGATTTGACTGATTTATTAATTAATTAGCTGCTTTTGTTTTCACTCGCATGAGTTCTAACTATCTTAACACTTAGAATCTTCAATAGAATCTTGAAGGTAATCCTTATCCTCAGCAGTTCCATCAAAATAGAGAAGAAGACGATGAAGATGAGGATGATCTTATGGGTTAACGGGATATTGAGAGATTAAGCCATCTCTGGAAAACAATGAAAGAAGTAAATCTCATTCCATAAATAAAATTTAAGATATCAATTACTTGTATCACATTATCCGCAAAAACGAATGTAATAACTGATTATGTGTGATATTCCTTGCAGGAAAAGAAGCAGATGAGTACTACTCGATCAAATGCTTAACTAAGAGACAGCAACAAGATCACTAATCCAAATCAAAATATCTTCCAAGGAGGAGTAGATAGACGAGAAACATTCGAAGTGAGTAATAATTCCTCCGATAAACGGCTCTTCGTTTAAGAGCAAACGGAATCCAAAAAGCCATTAAATGCAAGGGAATATTAGCCTCAAGAAGACTACTAGTAATAAAGTGCCTAGCGATTGTATGAATTGAGTAGAGCTTAAGAGAAAAATTCCACGTTGGTTCGGAAACTCGCCGAAGCTGAAGAAGAATTAGATAAATGCCATCTCAAAATTATGAAATTATCATAAGTCCCACTCAACAATACTCAAGCTGGTCATCAAGAGCCTATCTAAGAAGTAAAATGCTTAAACAGAAGAAGAATTTTTAGTTTGATTTTGTCAAAAACTAAGGAGGTTTTTTATTAATTTATAATATTCCTCCATACTAACATCAGGCTCAGATAAATAAATATGCAGTGGGCTTGCTCCAAGGCGACATGGAAGAAAATAACAAGCTCGTGAAGTAGCTTAGATTGTCATTAGAAGAGTTTTAAGATAAATGCAGTCTGCTAACAAGTGAGAATATTGCTCTCAAAGAAAAAAATGGAACATTAACTCAATAGCTTGATGCACAAACAGCTGAAAATACTCGGATTAAATCAAAGTTAGCTGAGGTAAGTTAAAGAACCAAATACCACAATATCAACAGCGAGTTCAGCTTATTAAAGAAACTAAAAAATAATCTTTTAGCATGGAATTCATTGAATTTTATTATTAGGTTGAAGTGATAATTGATGAGATTATCCTTGAGAAGAACTCCAAAGGAGTCACCATGTTGGAGATCGAGTATCTTAAAAATGACATTGAGAAACTACTTCAACTCTTGGGAAGTGTTCCAGAGGTATTTCTTTGTTTGGATTATGATTTGCTCTTTTATCTTTGGGGGTATAATATCCTTCCCAAATGCAACTTAAGTTATTTACCCTTTTTTTTGTTGTTTTTACTGCTTATCTAACAACAACAGTACAAGGATTTCTTTCGTTTCGCTAAAGATAGTCGTGAGATCACAAACTTAAAGTACATTCCTAGATTAGCGAATGTCAAGCAGGATAGTGACGATAAAATCTTGAAGGTATCCATAAACGCTAAGATGCTGTGGGTACCTCGAGATGCATTTTCTCTTGCATTGTATCTCAAGCAGAAATACAACAATAAGTTTGATGAGCATTGCATAGAAGAATTGCTATTTGGATATAATAAGATATTCAGTGATCGTGAGTAGAAAGCGCAAGAGAGGTTCAAGAAGATTTACACAGCTCAAATCGAAAATTTGCGTTTTGAGCTTGACAAAAAAACATCCTACAAGTAAGTTGTCACTGCTACGAAGAAAGCTGCTGCAACACTTAAGAAACCTAATTCTACATTTGTACCGAAATAAGCACATCCACAGACAATCAATAGATAGCTGGATAATGCGTATGCTTAACAACAAATATGATTTTATTTATTATTTTCTCTGGAATTACATTTTATTTTACTGTTTGTTCTAAAAGTGCTCGTGAAACAGAATAAGAAAAGGAGAACTAATTATTCCTCACAGATGCAGTGCGCTTACAAGAAGATTATGAACATCAAATCTAGGAAAAAAATGAAGAAATTGAAAAAATAAATCTACGCATTTTAGAGCTTGAAGGAGAAACAATGAAATATGATAAATTAAACTACATGGAAGGATCTCTTTGGATGCTCGATAAGCTCACTAAAGAAGTGCTCAGATTCAAAGAAAATATCCTTTAAACTACGAGATAAATACACTCACAGCCAGCTAATTCAATCAAAGAAATAAGTTCAAATTATTCCTGGCTGGTCGATAATGTCTAGCAAGGCAGTGAACAGTTACTGACCAGACTAGCACACATGAAAGAATCAACTACATAATAGCTCTCCAAAGTTAAATCTCTCTCCGGATATTCTCAAAGTCGGCAGCATGGGTTTAGTCAAGATTACAAAAACAACAACAATTTGAATAATAATGCCCCTTTACTGAGCACATTTGCTAGTCCACAATCAGATTATCAATACCCCTAGAGTGATTAAAACAATAACGAGGATGCTATTAGAGATCAATTACTTGGAATAAACCAGCCGCCCTAATAGCCATACTAATAGTTTTTGCAGCAACAGCAAACAGCTGTGACAAGCACACGATCTCAATAATAGCAATTAACACCGAATATCGCTACAACAACAAGATCCTAATCGCCTTATTGCAATATCTCAGCATTGAATACACCCTAAGCAGTTTAAGATACGTGGAATATATCGAATAATAATAATAACACTAGTGGGAATCTCTAGCAACCGAATAGTAAATCCAGCTAATATGCAGGGTATTCCTCGTTTGAGCAGTACAAAAGTGAGAAACTTCACAGAAATCAGTGAAAGTTTTATAATATAAAATATTCTTGTAGAAATCAATCATAATCCCGTCTTGTTTTTGTTGTTGTTTTTTGTAAGGGCAAAATCAATTTATTCTTTGAATATATTAGCATCTCCAACACATTTAAACGATAAATTTTTCATCTACTTTTTCCTTTTATTTTTTCCTCACTGAGATTATTTCTTAAGCACTAAATCAGTGATCTCTTGGAGAGTTGTATTTTAGCAGATGAATAATAACTTTGATTTTCTCTTTTCCACAGTCTACCATTTAATAGTCGTTTTCTTCACTTCAAATATATCTTCTACGCCTTGCAAGGAATACATATATTCATCGCCTTCGATGTCAATAAGTCCTTTCATTCGTAACACTTTAATAGTCTCGTTTTCCCATAATAACTCACCTAAATTGATTTCCAATTACCGATAGTTAAATGGTTCAGCGCTCTCAAAAAAATAATATTTTATGTCTTCACTAGCGTGCTCATGATCGTCATTGGCAGTGTGATTATGATTATGATGATCATGGGCATTACAATCATCCGTACAATCGTTGTGATGCTCTTCATCGTTACAAATATTCCCCAGATTGTGCGTTTCAGATAGTTTGTTTATCTTATCCACTGCTTCCATTTTACTCGACCTCAGATTGAATCCATCGATATCGAAAATTTTCTCGAGCTCCACATTGCAAAAACTTGTCCTAAATAGGGATAAAGAAGAATTAAGAAAACATACTCAGAAATGTCAAACATTCTACTACCTTTGAATGGAAGCTAGAGGGTTCAATTTTACAATGTCCTTCTCCACAACTTGGATTTATTCTTCAGTAAGTTTATCCTGTTTAGAACCAATTTAAAGCATGATTCAATGATCTAATCAGTTATGCTTATCTAACGAAGGATAATTTCTTGAGAATTATGAGTTCCTACAGTGTGATTCAGGAGGATAGTATCAGCATAGAGGAGCTACTTAAGGAAAATCTTATCACTGCGAAGTGTTGAATACCGATGTGTAGGTATCACCGTATGTATAGATCGTAGTTCTCCTGGAAATTTAGCTTCATCATCAACCCAGAAAATCTTTACTGCCTTGAAAATTTTAACACAGAATCAAAGGGGGAGATCAAAATAAGTTGACAAAATACATTTTTAAAGAATTGATTCATTAAAAATAAATGATTTCTTGAAGATCTTACTGCAGAAGGATCAGCTAGGCCATTAGTTTCGATTAATATGAAATCTAATGGAGTAGATTCATTCTTGATTAAGTATTCGACTGCAGTCAGAAGATCATCTCTAGAAGAAGAAAAAAAGACAGAATTCATTTTACAATCTTTGAATTTTTTTTTGTTTAAACGCAATTCCTCTTCTCATATTTCTTTCTTCTTTCGAATTCAGTGCTTATGGAGAATGATTAAATTCTTCTTACTTCGCTGTACAGCATATGCATCCATTTGGCAACTCATAGAATTTATCAAAGGGTTTGCCTTCTGAATCTTGCATCAATGGAGATTCAATTCCCATCTCTGGAAAAATAGCAGAAAAAAACAAAAATACATTGTCTATTTGTCGCAAAAAAGCAATTTGAGAATACTCTACCATCAGCAAACTCATTTTAGATGACGGCAACCTTGTATTTCGTTTGAGATTTCAAGATATAAGAAATCAAAGTTGTCTTGCCAGAGCCTAAATACCCCGTCAGCAGGATCATCGCTGTTTTCTTCTTGTCTTAAGAGATATCTTCCATTTATCTTATTATTTTGTAGCACTTAATCACAAAAAGAAATCCAAAGGATCAATTGGTTTTTTAATTTAATCCTACTGTGTTTACCGCTGAAAAGTATTACCTAACTTTCTTGAACAATCTAGTGATCAATCATTTTAGAACCAAGATCTCATATGAAAAGAATAAATCTTGTGGGGAGAAATGAATGGAAGGATTCCATCAAAAAATTTGATCAATTAATTGTGGTTGCTTTGTTCGATTTGAGGATAGCTTTTCAGATGATTGTGTAAGTCTCTTTTCAAGAATTCAAACAATCTAAGAAACGTGATATTGTACTTTTTACAGATTAGCATTGACTGATAATGCAAATTAATTCAAGATGGCTCGTTCTACAAGCCATTCTGTTTGTGGTTAGGCTATTTCTGATCACAGGAGGGGAGACACATCAAATCAATAATATCTTCATATTTGACTAACGGAATACTACTTCTCAAATCAAAAAACAAATTAAAATATTCATAAAACCAATGAGAATGCAGAATCAAATAATTCCCCACATTTCAAAAAAGAATCATCAAACTACAACTCAAAGAATATCTCCCCAAAAACAATGAGAAACCAATAGTATTCGTTTTTGAATGAGCTATTTGATACAAAAATAGTCCATTTCTAAAAAGATACTGGAGTCTTTACAATCGAAGAAGAGGATATCGTGAAATATTACAGATCAAGATGCAGAAGAAGCGATGGATTTTTTGACTAAGATAAAGTGCTGTGCTTTGTTGATGAGAATACTGGATGCATCACGAGGTGAAAGATAACACAAATTGGTTGTTTAACAATAATTATTTATCCATCTTGTCTGATAAATATTTGCAATAAACAACAGGGAATCATTTGAGAAGGGAATACAACGAGAAATACAGTGTATCATTGAAGAACAAGCTGAGGCATAAACAAAGCGATAATAAGCAGCAAGATTAATAGAAGAATTAAGAAGAAAATATGCTTCCAGAACTCCTGAAAACCAATTAAAATTGTTGATAAAAATTCAAAAACTTGAAACAGTTTCAGTGTAATCTGAAGAAAGAGCTCTTGCAGTTCAAGTTCTTGCGCATACATCAGCTGGAGAGATTTAAAATTCTAGTGAATATAGAGTTATTGATTCAAAATCGACGTTCTTTCTTGATAATGTCTTTAACATGTAAGCTTAAAATCATTAAAATCAGGAGAGTATATAGCATCTTTACTGCTTTTTCATTACCATTCTACATAAGTAATTATTTATTTTTGACATTTCAACAAATAAAGTCCAATTACTAGCCTAGATAACAAAATAACTCTTCAAATCCTTTAGAAAACACCTTCCTCAGAGTAATAATTCTTTTTCATTTAATCCTTACTACGCTAAATAAGTTTGAAGTGCTTGTATCAAAGATGTAACTTATGTTTGTATTTTTTCTTCTCGAAGATCTCTTGATCTGAACGTCTCCACGACGATTTCTCTTAGAGATTTTCTTGACTAGAGGATACATAAACGAACATATCATCTTTAATCGAAAAGAAAAAGTCAATCATAGCCGTATAATGTTACCCTCAAAATCATGCTCCTTCATGATATTGTAAGATTCTGTAGAATTCTATTCTTTTTAATGTTTTTACTAACATTTTGCAATATTTTGATGCATTCCGATTGCTTTCTCATTTCCAAATATGTTTCATTCTAAAGTCTTAGCTGAACAGTCAGAAGCTTGCTTTAAGGGAGATAGCTTATGAGAATATCAACAAATAGCTTTCACAACGAGATGCAGCTCTTAGTGTCCGATATCATGCACTCATGTGTAAATATTGAGTTAACTTCACTCTCATTTCAACTAATTTATTTCTTTTTCAATGATGATTCCATAAAAGAGTGTTCAGACTATCGATCATTAGAGCATTTGAATCTCATATGCTTCGAGAAGAATGAAACTCTTATTAGTTAAAGTGACATACGAGTCTATAAGGATTGTGAATCTGAAAGTGCGTCGATCTACAATGAAGCTACTTAAGCGTAGCTGATTTTAGACGATGAAGATGAAGAAGAAAGAGAGTTTAGAAAGGCTATTAGCTTAGATCAAGATATATTAAATCATGATAAGCACTTATCTGGTGGAAAGAGTGAAGATTCTTGTGATTTCTCGTTTGAAAAAACATATGAAGTTAAAGAGTAAGAAGATCCAAAAGACTAATAAGCTGATGCACGATATTTCTCACATCAACAAATGTTACTCCAGCATCTGCTTCCTAATGAACTAGATTAGAAAAATAATGAGAAAAATATCAGCAGAAGTAACAGTAGCAACAACTACCAATCCAGGCCTAAACTAACCTAGCCAGCTCAAATTTCCACTAGCAATAATAATTAAAATCCTACAGCTGGAATTGAAAAATAATAGTAAAAAGGATAGAATGATAGTGTAAATAGTGGACACTCAGGGCCACAATTCATGAGTCCTAGATTCAATGAGATTCTCACTATTGCTAGCTCCTTAGCTGCAGAGTAAATTCATTAAAACTAAAATTGCTTTTCTTGAATTGATAATATTATTTTTCTTTTGTGTGGGGGATGTTTATTTAGAGTGGAAAGAAACGAAAAGAGTGGATTGCAAGAGTTGTAGTAACTCTACAAGAAAACAGCTAATCTGATGAATGAGTATGATAGTCGAAAATCAACTAAATCAATTCCAAATAGCACTGGGACGCTCAATCAGGAATAGTAAATCTACTTGGATATGGCGAAGATGAGTAAATAGGAATTACTTCGTTTCCGAATATTGATCAAGGGAATCAATAATTTTGCTAAGCTTTAACAAGGCACACAAGCTTGATGAGGCAGAAACTCCTAAGGAAAGAGTGGCAATAGTCTGTTTGTATTTTTTTCAATGAAGCCATAAAAACCTTGAATGAAGTCTTCTAATTTTTCTTCAGAAAGAGCTGAGAAAAAGATAATGATCTCTTATGGCTTTTCGTATTGAAAAACTGATTAATTAATTCCTTTTATTCTAAGTATGATTATTTTTTTACTTGTGAATGTTGTTTATTGTTTGTTTTCATACTCAAATAGAGATGATTTAATTGATAGATTGTCTTGGAAGGACTATTTTGCACCTCAAGAAAAGATTAAGAGGATTAATATCTTTGCTTTTTGTTATTAAATTGATATGTGTTAATCCATAACTTATTTGAATAATTTAGATGTTGATAACACAAGCCAATTAATGATAATTTAATAATATTTTCCCCTATTTTTCTTGTCATATTTGTGAATAAAGTAGTGAGAAATAACAAACCCAGGAAATAATCTAATTATGTGCCAAAAATAAGTAATTGAATGTCCAATAAACTACATAATACAAGCAAATTGTTAAAGCAATATTTTTGAAGAAAGGTATATCAAAAGTAACAAAACAATAACAAGATTTTATTTAAGTGGCCTGACTTTGCACAAATAGCAGTGTGAAGATAAAAGAATAAATATTCCAAACCAAACAGTTAGACTTTCATAAATCCAATAGTCGAAGGACTCAATGGAAACAACAAATTTGATCTTTATTGGAAAGTTAATTTGGTTTAACGAAAATAAATATTTTGTTCTGTAAATAAACTAGGGATTTTCAAAAGTTTCTTGGTAGCGAATACTAAAAAAGAATATGACTTTGGTAGCTAATATTGTAATTCTTTTGATAGCCTTTGAAAAGAAATTTAACTTTTAGAATTAATTTCTACATTCCTTTGGATGGCATATTTATTTTCGATAATCTGACTTGCAATGAAATTGTTGTGATAATTCCCCCCCTGAAAAATCCCTGGGAATATCTGAATAGTTGTAGATTCTTTTTTCTCTAAAAATGTTAGTATTTTGAAAAATTTATGCCTTTTTTAGATGAAAAATCAACTGTTAGATAGTAGATTTCAAGAAGAATTTATAAAACAAAAGCCGATGCAATTATGTTTAGTAAATATTTTCCTAAAAGTTTTAAATTTGTTGCTGCCAATACTGGAGAACTCAGAGTTTCTGTGGGGCAACTATTATACGATAGTCCAATAAGAAGTATTAAGTTTCATTTGAAGGATCATCAAGCCCTCTTGGAGGATCCTAAGGCTAAAAAATAATA
>Ga0302284_1001179_pt1 | contig 11872 bp, 5 predicted proteins | sample III_Fen_E2_1_FD_198760 | JGI IMG/M metagenome (GOLD analysis project Ga0302284, IMG submission 198760) | Peat permafrost microbial communities from Stordalen Mire near Abisko, Sweden - III_Fen_E2_1 | ecosystem: Environmental > Terrestrial > Soil > Wetlands > Permafrost | place: Sweden: Abisko...
GAAAAAATAAACGGAATTAAGAGAGAGAAAGACAAACAGTAAGAACGTTAGCTTGGATTCGTGTCAAATGAGACCAACTAATTTTATATCACCAGTTAGCTTATCTAGTAACAATCCTGCTAAGAAAGTATTAAATGTTTCAGATAATAATGCAATGCTAGGATCTATTGATGATCCAATTAAAATGCATCAGAGTCCGATTAATGCATAGCTTACAGATAATAAGAGTGAAAATCAATAACCTTATTTATCTGGAAGTATAAATTTCAAGCAAAGAGCTGTCTCCGTGCTTCCTATTTCTTTGAGAGAAGAGTAGAATATTCAAGATTAGTATAATTCAACTAATAAAAGTCTAGGAATAGTTAGATTTGACAAAAGTGTAATGAGTAGAACAGCTGGTAAAGAAAATGTTGTTGCTGGATAAGACGATCAATCCAAGGATTCTTTTATTTCTAATAATTACAGCAGTCTCAATAAAACTGAAAATATTGGAAAAGTTGAGAAATTGGAGTTGATTTCTGAGTTGGAAGAGACAAAGTGGAAACTGAGAAATTTCCAAGGACATTACCAGAAATTGCGTTTGAATCTTTCTGAGAGCGAGAAGAGGGAGAAGCAAGCAGCTGAAGATGCAGAGTAAATGAGGAAAGATTTATTGGAGTTAAAAAGGATATTTTCTTCACAAGAAACAGACATAGCTGAAAACAACAAGATGCTAGAGAATTAAGATATTCTCTTGAAGTCTAAAGATAAATATATTGGTGAGTTAAGAAGATAACTTGAAGATGCATTAGGCAGCTGTGAGCTAAAAATGAAAGAATAAGCGCAAGAGTATGATAGAGTAATTTGGGAGAAAACTTAAGATTTAGAGAGATTATTCAAAAAACATGAAGAATTTAAAGAAAAAGCACTCATGGTTAGATTCTCTTAGCCAACTGAAAAAACCAATAAAAATGATGAAAAGAATAAAAACTTTGATCATAAAAGTAGCGAGGAAATGAAGAGAGATGGATAACTAAAAGAAGAGCGGATAACTGAGGCTTTAAGGAACTTGGGAGAGTCGAGGAGAGAATTAGATAGCACTAAGAAGGAGTTAGAAAGCATGAAGAAGAATATTGATAATACTCAAAAACAACTAGAGGATTCCTAAACCGAGCTGAGATAAACATAGATTGAACTCAAGGAGATTAAGGAAGTGAATGATAGAGTCGAATCGGAGAATAAAAGATTAGCCGAAGAACTCCTTCGACTTACTCAATTATCTCAATCTTAATATGACACAACAGGCAGAGAAACGAATAAATAAAATTCTAAGAATATCCCAAAACAGCAAAATATTGGAGAAAAGGAGGAATAAAAGGATGTAAATGAATTAGAAGACCTTAAAGAAGAGCTGAATGTGTTAACTAAGAAGAATCAGAAATGCAAGGCATATTTGTTTGAATAGGAAACCAGAGAGAAAGAGTTAAACAGTAAGTTTACTGCTTTACAGTAAAGTTATGAAAGAATAGTAAGAGAATCAAATTTTGCTTTAAGTGAACTCTCAAATTAAAGAGAAGAACTTATCAGAAATAGGTAAGAATTAGTCAATGAAATAATGAGGTTGTAAGAAGAATTGAATAAGAGAAAAAATGTATTTAATTAGAGGATTAGAGGGAATGGAGTAGTTTAGTAATAGCAGCATTTTACTATAGATTTATAGAATTAACTTACAGCAGCTGTAAATGAGAATAGAAGGCTTAATGCAATACTCTTTTAAAGATGTAAAACTGCATCTTGGGTGTGATAAATAGCATTTAGAATCAGGTGGAAATAATTTCATTGCTGTTTTTAATTCATTTTAAAAAGTAAAAAAACTTAACACAAAATTAACTACTCTCTGAAAAATAAGGGACACTCACATATCCAGTCTCTCAAAGCTTTAAATGAGACAAACAACTATATTTTGAGAAATTAGCTTTCTTTTTCTAATAATAACATGTTTGTTAACAAAATCAATACACTTTCATATTCAAAAGGATTCATATCTCTCTCTCTCTCAACTACTTTCACATTTTCTTTTAAAAGATATAATCTAATTGTTTTAGCTATTATTTAAATCAAAATCTCTTTTGTTTCAACATGAATAAAACAAAAATAATATTATTCTAAATTTTCATGCCATTTTCTTGGATATTTTCTGCAAAATAAGCGATTTAATATCTGAGAACGACTAAGCAGCAGCTTATTGAGAATCTAATTCGACAGAAATAAGATCTTTAAGAATAAACCCTTGCCAAGTAAACTACTTCCCACAGAGAATATTGAATTCATTAATCAACGACAGAATCTAATCATCTAGTGCTTTAATCTCAGTTGTCAACGTCAACGCGAACAATCTACTTGCACTTGGAACATTACCCATAGTCAACCTATCTCTGATTCTTTAGCCTTGAATCTACCCAAGTATGATCTTATCTCTAAGATTCATTTTTTCAATAATTTTCTCTCCTAATTTAATATCCTCTCTCAACTCTTTCAAATGTTATTTTAGCATAACTTTTAGTCTCTCAGTTGACTACTCGCTATCGAATTTATCAATAAGATCAACTCGCTCTAGGATACTTACTTCCTTCACCCTCCAGCATTCCACAATACTGCTGACTAATTCTCTTAAGATTTCTCGTTCATTTCCAGTTACTCGATTGACTAAATTATTCAGGAAGTAATTTTCAAGAGCAACATATTTTTCTCTAGCTTCATCGTTTTAAGCCATTTTATTCTCTAATTAAGTTCTTTTCTCACGAGCTACACGTTCTTTCATAGCTGAACTTAATGAAAAATCCTCATATTTTCCTTTATCTGCTGAGACTTGAGTCCAATTTGGATTTTGTTTTTATTATTATTATTGTGAATCTTTAATATTTTGTTGGTGTTGTTGATATTACTACTACTCCTCTTATGGAACTTATCTGCTTTAGAACTATTATCCTTGTATGTCTTGTTTCTTTTATATTTCACTGTAAACTAATCATCAAAATAAGCAAATCAAGCAATGAATAGTAACGAAATAAAAATAAAAACATTTTTTTTACGTTCTGCTGAAGGTTTAGAGCTTGGAATAAGATTCAAAGCACTTCCTGAAGAAGAATGTGCGAGGTTCGAAGAAGGAAATTATTATTGCTACGACTGTCTGTAATTTCCAGATTAAAACCCCATCCCTGGAGGTGAAAGAGGAGTAAACGAGTTTAAAATATCTTGATTTTCATTTTCATTGTAGTTGTAGTTATTCCCATTGCTTTTGATCTGCTAATCCCCAATTTGATCTAAAAGAGCATTATTCGAGTAAGTCTACGAAAGTTAGAATGGAGCCTTGGTGATTGAATTGTTATTTGAAAGATATTTTCTCTCAAATTCACCATCATCCTAGGCTTACTGGTTTTACTATTATTAAAGTTGTTGTTGTTATTTCTGTTAGTTTTACTTTTGTTAACTTTATTTAGGTTGATTTCCTGTATCAATGTTTTCTTATTGTGAAGGTGACTTTCCTCTTGTGGCACTTCCGTAATTCTACTGATTCTACATACCATTGTTGTTGTTATTATTGCTGTTACTAATAAGTGACTTAGCAGAATGAGAATTTTTAAGAATACCTTTAGGTTATTGTTATTGCTATTATTGCTATTAAATAAGAAGAATATTGACTTATTATGTGACTTATTCTATCTATTGTTGGAGGTTTTCAACTAATATCTTATATTTCTATTCTTGCTGTTAAATCTGTTGTCTTATCGATTGCTTGTCGCTGTCTAATTTATTAACTTTGAGATTTCTCAGGGATTTCAATCGAGCTAATTCAGCTTTTTCCTTTTCAAGTAGCTTTTTCTCTTTGTCAACTTTTGCTTTCACTTCAAGTCTGTAGAATTCTTCTAATTGTTTTTTCTCCTGCTCAAGTTTTCTTTGCAGACTTACTTTCAGCTACTTTTCTTTCTTTTACATCTCCGATCGAATTTCTTCTTCTTGCTCCCGCTAAAGGCGTTCACGGATCTCTGTCTCCATGTCTTCGGAAAACCCTTGAGCGTTGATCTCATCGATTATGTTTGTGACTAAATTTGTTTTCTCATCTTCTAGATCTTTTTTGACTTTTTATTCTACTTCAGCTCGGACAATCGACTCTAGATTTGTCAATTCTTAGTCTAGTTACTTTTCTTTTTCTTCTAATTCTTTGAGTTTTTCTTAGAATTGCTTTTGTGTTTCACTTTGAACTTCCAAGAAAATTGCATCTAATTCATTAAGGGCATTTTATTCGACTTGTTCAGCTACTTAGTCTAGTTTGTCCTTGTACTCTGCTTCCAGTTGCTAATCTACTTCAGTACGGATGTCAGCTTCGATTTAAGGAAGTAACTCCTTCACCAATTCATAGATTTCTTCATCACGCAAATCTTAGATCTCCATATCTCTTAAACGAGGGGTTTATATTCAAATTATTTCACTGAAAAAAAAAGCGAATATTATTATCAATTGGATTTAGTCATATCTCTCCCCAAAATCAAGAGTTTTCAAACATGAGTTAGCAATAAAAATGTAATTTTCAATACTTCTGTTAGGAAAGAAAAGCAAAAAACGATGTCTATTTAAAATTGATATTCTATGGAAGATTGTGTGTGTGTGGATATGTGCATTCCTGCAAAAAACCAAAATAAAATGTGAACATATCATAAATTATCTTTTATTTTTTCATCATTTGATTGTTTTTAGACTTCAAATGAATAAATCAACAAAACCAGAATTTATTTTTAACAAATAATCTTTGTTTAAAAAGTATTTTATTTTTACAGAATTGTTCTTTCGTTCTTCTTGCTAATCTTTTCCCAATGAGTTTCAGATTCCTTGATTAGCCTAGCCCATTCTCCAAGCAAACGATTTAAAATTGATCTCTCTTAGTTGTTGGATTTTGTTTGGTAAAAAATCTTGTAGAAGACTCAGATATTTTGATCTTTATCTTGAATATCTACAGACTATTTTGAACTTCCATATTCCTATGAGGCAAAAAATCCTTAATATTCAATTTGTTTTCAGAGTGAGTAAAAAATACTTTTCTCTAAATTAGAAGGTGTTTTCGTTCGTCACTTTGCACCTTTGGGTGTGGAATCATGACTGATACAGACTCTGAAGAAAATAAAAATCAAAGAAAAAAAAGAAACATATCAAAACAAAAAACAAGCAAAAATCTTCAATGATCTCCAAGCTCTTCTGCCGTCTTTCCAAGGTTGGCTATTCTCGCAAGCAAAAGCCTTCTTTTCCCTGCTTTTTTATTCATGTTTCTTAATTATTTCTTTTAGGTCCACTGTGCAAATTTTGCAACAGCCAAATTCAGACTCGCCAAAGACATCCCTGCTGATGTTGAAAAGCAACATATGAATCTCTTCTAGTCTGTCAACAACGCACTCGATATTGCACTTGCAACAGACAAAGAGTAGAATTAAAAGCGAACTTTTTTGTCGTTTATTGAATGTCATTTCCCTTTGATTTTACCTCAAGCGCTGTTCTTTTCGGAGAGGATGTCAAATTCGGTGGAGTCTTCAGATGCAGCTTGGGACTTAATGAAAAATATGGAACTGAAAGAGTGTTCAATACACCTCTTTGTGAATAAGTAAATCATCAGTTTTTAACATCACAAATCTTCTTAAAAATAATGATTTCTTTCTTGCTCTTTCAAGGGCATAGCTGCTTTTGGAATTGGTTTATCAACCATTGGAGTCACTGCAATCGCTGAGATTTAATTCGGTGATTACATCTTTCCTGCTTTCGATTAGGTAGCATATCAAAAAATAGAAAAATTGAACTATTCTAAAGACTTTTATTAATTAATTATCAGATCGTAAATGAAGCAGCTAAGTATAGATTCCGTTCAGGAAACTAATTTGACTGCGGTTCCCTTACAATCCGAACAACTTGGGGTGCTGTTGGACACGGTGCACTGTACCACTCTTAATCTCCGGAAGCTTATTTCTCACATACTCCTGGTTTGAAAGTTGTAATCCCTCGTGATCCTGTACAATGCAAGGGGCTGCTTTTAGCTTCCATCAGAGAAAAGAATCCAGTAATTTTCTTCGAGCCGAAGGCACTGTACAGAAACGCTGAAGCTGATGTCCCTGTGATGGATTATGAATTAGATTTGCATGTTGCAGATGTTGTATAAGAAGGAACTGATATTACATTGATTGCTTGGGGTACTCAAGTGCGTGTTATCATGGAGGTAACAGTGAATATACTTAAAAATTTTTAAATATTAAGAGGTTTTATTTGTTATTTTAAAGGCTGCAAAGCTCGCAAAAGAGAAACTAGGTGTCAGTTGTGAAGTAATTGATCTCCAGACAATATATCCTTATGATCTAGAGACTCTTGAAAAAAGCGTGAATAAAACAGGCAGATGCATTATCAGCCACGAAGCACCTGTTACATGTGGTGTCGGCTCAGAATTATCAGCTAAACTTCAAGAGAAATGTTTCCTTCGTTTGGAATCACCTGTGAAGAGGGTATGTGGATTTGATACTCCTTTTCCACTTGCTCACGAGCATGTAACTCAAAAATATACATATACAAAACACGATTATTTAAAATATTAATCTCAATCATGTTTATATTTTATTTCTAACAATAGATCTACCTGCCAGATAAATGGAGAGTATTTGATGCTATTAAGAAATCAATTAACTTTTGAAGATAAAGAAAAATATTTCCAACTAAGAAACTGTACATACAGAGGAGATCAAATAGTCCATTTTAGTAATAAAACAATATATAAGCTGTGTTTTAGTGTATCTAGGATTGGAATGTATCTTTCTCTTTGTTTATGTTGGTTTTACTAGTTTAAAGTTCCTAGTTTTTATCATACACCTTTTTACCAGAAATTTAATTTGCTCTGATTGCGAATTAGAATATTTTAATGTCTTCTGAATTCTGAAGAGATAGCTGTGGCAATACAAAATGGATTTCGCTTTGAACTTGAAGCAGAGTGCATTAATATATGCTTATTACTAGAAGTTTAATTATTTTTAAGTTCTTCAAGTAGATGCTATTTATTATGAATTTTTTCTTACTTTATATGAAAACCAAGTTTATTTACTTTACTTCTCTTTAAATACAAAACTAAATATCACCAAAGACATTTACATTGTCAGAATATTGGTCTAAAATACCAGACATTTTTTCTAATAATCTAACAAAGTCAAAACAAATGTTACATAAAACTTTCACACACATTTATCTTGATAATATTCTTTTTCAATTTTTCCTTCTTTTATCTGGTTGATATTGCATATCAGATATCTCTGAGATATCATTGTCATTAAGGAATTATTACTTCTCCGACTATTTACTAAAGCGTTGCTTATTCCCACCATTTCTATTGTTCAGAATATCAATAGCAAAATCATCTTCATCTTCTTATGTTTACTGAGTCTTCCTAAAATTATTCTAAAACGGACTGTAGACATCTTCATCTGATTGCGCAATCGAACCGAAGATCTAAGGTTTAACTGATCCTGCCATCTTGCTGAAGAAATGATCATTTTCTTCATCTTAATCTTTTTTAGCTGGGTTGAATCCTCCTAAGATATCCGAAATAGCATTAGCTTTATCATATTACGTTGAATTTCTTCCATTCTGCTTTCCAACTGGTTTTCTCTCAATTTTATCCTTTATTTCCCTAGGCAAGTATTCATCAGATCTATCAAAAATGCCCCAAATAAGATATGACATTTTATTCTTGTATTTCGGCTGTTCTTGGGCATTTAGCTAAATTTTCTAGTTGATCTTGATATATTCGTTGTTCTTGCTATTATTATTCTAAGCTGAGACATATAAATTCTACTAATCTTCAGTGTTATCGAGCTCAGAGAATACAAACGAAATCACATTAGTTATCTTCTAAAAAAGAGTTTCAGCTTGACTCTCATAATCGTCAAAGATCTTCTAGAAAAAATCATACATCATATTATATTCAATCTTCTACTTAACTCTCTCAATAGTATCCGTCGGCATCTTTGCGTCTAACTAATCCCTGCAATTATCTAATAACTTATCGAGGATCTTTATCTCATGATCTCGTTTTTCTCGGTAGATATCGTAGGTTTTCTTGAAAATATCGATAGAAATAAATTAGTTTGGGTTTAGTGTTGTCGATTTCTCAACTCCTCTGCTGACATTGTAGTTGGCCTTGATTTTTCGGACAAAATACGTCACAACATCTAACTCGCTTCTTGTGAAGTTATTCTCGTGGATGTAGTTTGCTATTTCGTAGAGTTTCATGGCTTTTTCATCGTAAGCATCTTTTTCGTCCATGAAATGGTCGTAGAAAATAGCTATTGTATCTACTTCACTTTCAATTTAGGCCATTCTATTTCCAACTGCATCTTCAACCATTGGGAATATCAGTAAATCAGGGGATTCGCATAATTTTTTTAGGAATCGCATGATCACACGCTTCTCGAAAAATAAGCGATCAGTTTCATTGCAGAGACTCTAAAATTGATTTAAGCCAATTCCTTTGTTTTTTTTTAAAATAATTCATGTTCTCTGAAATCAATGCTAAACAAACAAATGATCTTACCACACAGTTCGTTGAATTTCTCCATGGCTTCTTGTGTCTTCTCTTTGCAGACTGTAATTTTTGCTTCAAGTTGTGTTTTTTCTTCTCTTGTGAATTTATGTCCTTTTTTCATCGTTTCTTCATGTTAATTCAATTCATCCATCTCTCTTTTAACATCTACATCATCAAACTCCGCAGCTACAGCCTTTATTGCGACCTTGCATTCATCTTCCATATCCCGCAACGCATTCACTGATAATTTCGTTTCCTTGTATGTAGCCTAATAGGGGAAATACATATGCATTTAATAATATTAGAATTATTAAATTAAAAGCATATTTGATTTCATTTTGAATTTTTACAAAGAAATTTGTAATGGTATGCCTGAAGCTGACCCTTCTTTCAACAGCTGCTCTTTCGCTGAGCACATAAGGAATCTTATCTAGCTCCTTGATGTACTTCTCGAAGTTGAAGATAAACGCTCGCATCGAGAAAGTTGATTTCTGCAATTTCTTGAGAGCTGGTCGCCATTGTAGGAGACTAGAATTCTTTCCAAACTCCCCCTTCGATGCCTTTAGCGGACTGTCTGCGTAGTTATCTTGCTCTTCATGTTATTATTCACGTTCTACACTGCCTTCATGTTTATCTACTGGATGTACCAATCCAACTTCTTCTTTTTTGTTAAAGTAATCGAAATACTTATCGATTTCACTCCATTTCTTCTCTAAATACCCTAATCCTCTTACAAAATCGCGGAATACTGAAAGCTCAACTTATAAAAATAAAAAAAAGTTGCATTAATCATAAAAATATTCAGTTTTTTTATTAATTTAATTACTGATTTATTGATCATCAGCTCCTCCTTCAAAAATGATTTTCTTAACACTACAAAATGCAACCCATATTTCTCTAAGCTGATAGTCTCTATCAAGCTCAACGAATTCACCGACTGGCAGTTTTGAATTGCCTGCAGGATTCTATGAAGTTTCGCTTTAAGTTGATTTTTCTTTTTGAGTTGCTTGTTTAGATTACTTCAAGGGTTATGCAGTCTTCGGTGCATCCTTAGAAGATTATGTGCTTTTGCTATGCTATTATTTGCTCTTACTGTGACTGCTGTGCAGTGCCCTTCTTGGATGAAGTAATTCTGTTGCTACATCTTAATTGAATCGTTTTTCTTTGAGTAGTTTCTAAATTTCCTTGAAGAAAAATTTCACATATTTCTTGAGTCTTTCGTTTTATTCATAGTCATTCTTATCAGTTGCTTCTCTTTTGGAGGCTATCACTGATAGCATCAGTTCAGATAGTTCATGCTTTGGGATTTATGTCTACAATCTAGTCGAACTGACATTGATGGAAGTGTTCCATTAATCAGGGTGATGATACGCAGAACTCAATCCAGTTCCATCTTTTTGAACTAATCGCTCAATGTAAATGAATGGACTCGTGAGATGCTCTGGGAGAAAGCTTTTTTCTTTAAATTTCGTTGAGAATCTACCGAGTACAGCACGCTTGGCTTTGGGCTCGATATGAGGAGTGGGGATGGTTTTTCTGGGGTCTTCATAAAGAGGAACTGGATTGATTACACCCATGGATTTATGGAAGACTCTTTCAGGTTTTAGATCACTTCTGAAGATCTTACACATCGATCCTTTCACAGTAGTGAACTCAGAAGGAGCGAGATCTTCTTCCTAAGAGTCAGTGTCAGACATTTTGAAGCTATTAGAGTTTTTTCGAAACCGAATAAATGATCTTTGTTTGTGAAGAATGAGGTTGTATTATATTTTGAGATAGAATTATTTTTGAATTGATTCTGTTGAGTGAATTGTTACGTTTATTTGAAGAGAGCTTTAATTAGGAAGGATTGCTGGATACAAGCTTGCAATTTTATTTGGATATGTTTATGTGAGCAAAATGCACATAAAATACATGAATTTGTTGCAAAATACTGCTGTGCTCTAAATTGAAAGTTTTAAAATAAAATGGGTGATATTAATAATTAATTGAAAGCATTTACAAGTGATACACAACAAGAAAGTTAGATCATACTGCTATTAACTAATGAACATATTAAAAATTAAGTAGATATTATCAGTTGGAGAGCGTAATATGCAATTAAACATAAAAATTCGTTTATTATTCGAAAAGACAGCGAACTCATTTTAATTGCTGATTAGTATTACCAAACTGAATGAATTGCTCAAATATCGGGGAAGAATTTGTCTAGAATATCCATGGAGATTTCATAAATTGAGCTATTTTTGCAGGTTTAGAATTCAATAATTTTCTTGTGAATTCCAGAATCTTGTATTTAAACAATAGCTTAAGAAAGAGTAAATGCAGGAGGATCTAGCATATGATCGTTCATTCTATTGTAATCTTCCAACTCTTTTAGGATATCGAAAATAAATTATAAACCTACCTGCAACAAATCAGTTAATTCTTCGTCCAAGATTGAGTTTAACACATCAAATAGCTAGGTCCCAAGAAATAAATTGTCGATAACTGAGGATTTCTTCACAGCGAAAATTGCTTCCAGGCAATATAAAATCTCTAGTATGTTCTGTGATAATAAAATAAAAAATTTAGGGTTCCAAAATGACTAAAAGAAAGGAGTATATGTGTCAAAAAAAATGAAATACTGTGGATAATTATATTTTTGCATTCTCAATGGAGATTTTTTTACGTAATCATAGGATTCATCCTTTAAGGCTTTGATGAGGATTTATAAAATATCATAGTTTTCTAGAAAATAATTGATCAAAGATTCATTTTGTCTCATGAGCTGATACAGAGAAGTTACTGCAACTTTACGAGATATTTTAGAACTCTTTTTGGTGTTTACTTCTTGAAACTACATAGCCGAAGAACTCTATTATCCATTAATCTCTGTTTTCTCCATGATTTATGTCTTTTCTGTGATCTGCTTTTATTCTTTTTTACTCATCATACGAGGGTAGCTAAGCTCATCAAGTAATGCTTCTTAAAGTTTATTTCTCAAAATAAAACTGATGCAAATGCTACTCTTGTTCTTTTCTCCTAAAGCCGAGATTACTTTCAGAGCGTATTCTCTCACAGATGTGATTTAATGATAGCATCCTAACATTAAACACTTGAGAATCTCTTCTGAACAAAATTCAGTTTACTCATCCATCCTTTTAGCTTATTCTAAATTACAAAGCAATTCAGTTTATTCATCATTTTCATAAAAACACACGATTTACTTGCAATGACATAAAGTGAAAGGAAGCAATCTCCAAGTACTTGCTTATCATTTTAAAACCGAAAAACAGACTATTTCAACAA
>Ga0302284_1001184_pt1 | contig 11848 bp, 11 predicted proteins | sample III_Fen_E2_1_FD_198760 | JGI IMG/M metagenome (GOLD analysis project Ga0302284, IMG submission 198760) | Peat permafrost microbial communities from Stordalen Mire near Abisko, Sweden - III_Fen_E2_1 | ecosystem: Environmental > Terrestrial > Soil > Wetlands > Permafrost | place: Sweden: Abisko...
CCAAATAAAGTTTGATCACTGTTTAGAACTGCTACTATAAAACTTGCAATAACACTGAATACTGCTTTAATCTTGCTGGGGATCAACCAATTCTTCAAATTGATTGAATCATCACTGCTTGAACTTTTGTCCGATACTAACGACAACTCCCTGAAAATTATTGTAAAACAACAAATAATGGAGATCCAAAAATATAACAAAAAATGAAGAGTTCTTGCTATTTTGTTTTGTACCTTGACTTTACTGCGGATACGAATTGTACCAGTGATGTTATTGTTGGAAGTCTCAGCACTAATGTTGATGAGGAAATCATCACCTAAATTGAAGAAAGAGTAAGAAACAAAAAAATTAAGGCATTCATGGTTGCAATGTGTTAATTTACCTAGCTTAGTTTTGGCATAGAAATTAACGCAGATAACGGAGGCATTTTTGATTTCTTCTTCGTCATTGAGCATGTATAATTTGAATTGCTCTTTGAACTGCAAGAAGAACTGGAGAAGATCCCTATTTTGAAGAATGTAACATAAGACAAATCAGAATATTTTTGATTTCAAAACAAGATTTAAGAGGGATGGATGAGTTTCTTACATTTTTTATGGGTTGATGACGATTCTATTCTCCCATTCGTATTTTGCCCACATTTCCCTGTATGAATTGAAGTCGATTTCAGCAGGATAGACGAAGTCAATGAGATCAATATCGATTTCTTTTGTGATGAGATAAGCTTATTCTATGCCTGCAATGTTCTCATAGTTAATAGCACCAAAAATCACACCAATATCGATCGAAGTAAACTTCAAGAAAGTCTTGACATAAGCACTCTAGTTCGGTTGCAAGTTAACTGCTTAAGCCTTTTCAATCACTCTCTTTTGATCACCCTCTTAGGTAAAGAATTCAATCTGCACTTTCTGAAGTGGCTTGGTTGTTCTGTTGATGAGCAATGTCTCAAACTAAATGTCATATTTGTGAATATACACAAATGACTCCGAATAGATTGGATCACTGTATCCAGTTAGTTAGACTAACTTATTTAATTTACTAGCGAAATCGTGTTCCTCTCCAACACCTTTGAATTCAACTTAGTTTATTTCCTCATCAGAGAGATCAATATCACCTATTTCAGCTTGTTTTCCTCTAGAAAAAAAGAATAATAAAAATTGAAATTCTTTGATTTGAAATTGTTGAATAAAATAAGAATATTTTTACTTAAGAGCCCTGATAACGATGAGATCATCGGGTTGCTTAGCTATGTGCGTGTCGAGTTTCTTTGCTTCCTTCAAATCTTCTGGGTTAAGGCGCTTGTGTATTCTATCCGAAGGTTTGACAATATTTTGAGCACTTTCAAGCCATTGGATTTTTTATTCTTAGAATTTCTTTGGTTCTGTCAGAAGCTTAATACCAAGATAAATCTTCTCAATAGAATCTTAATCGTACTCTTCGTTCTACGGACATGTTAATAGAAAAATAGGTTTAGTTCTCTAAAATATGCATTTGAGACAAAAACTTATTACTTTTTTGGGTTATTTGCTGGTGTAGAGCCTTAAGAGAGAGCAAAACACAAGGAGAATCTAGCTGGAATATTTATTGAATTTTTTAGCATCAAGCTTGATCTTGAAGAGGAGTTTCAGTAGTGTACGTGCTGTGATGCTACCGATATAGGAGTATTGAGATAGAATCTATCTGAACATTGAATCTCTGTTATCACTTTCGCTGTTTGAATCTAGCAAAATTTAAAAAATATAAAGAAATCAAATTTCAAGACAGCAGTTCAAAGAATAATCATACTAGCTGATTCTTTCTCTTCAATGAGTTCTGTGCCATAACTGCCGTCTGCGAGGATGACAGTCTTGAATTTCTTTTATGTTTGTTTAGCTACAGTTTCCTTTTCTTCAGGTGACTTCTTTTCATCTTATCCTCCAGGAATATATAAAATAGGCAACTAGCCGATCGCTTCAAGGATGGAATCTAAGCTCTAAGTGACGGATTCTCCTTTGGAATATTCTCCGAGGATCCACAGGACACCATTGTAGATGAAAGCTGAAGAGATGTCTCTAAAGCGCTCCAAGAGTTTAGCCATGAGTTTATCTCTACATTAGGGGTATGTAGTGATCAAACCAGTTAAGATGCGCTTGATTTAATCTTGAACTTTAACTTTCAAAGCCTTGTTCGCGAGGAATACTTCGTTGATGAGATTCAAGACGTCTTCCAAGACAGCTTCAAAGTTGAACACGCAGTATTCCACAAAATCCAGAAGCACCTTAGTGAAATCTTTTCCACTGTAATTTTTTTTGAAAAACAAGAGTTAAGCTTTCAAAGCAATAATACTTTAAAAACAACTGCATATCTTTACTTATCTTCTGAGACAAGCTTCTTGACTTCCTTAACTACTTTGGGGAAGATATAAGCAACATTTCTCTAGTTGGTAAGACGCTGTATGATTTCAATCGCACTGCGTCGTATTTGAAACGATGGGTTATTCAGAATTTTAGTGATTTCAACAACTTGTTCTTCAAGATACTTGGGTTCAATGCTGAGGATATATTGTATCTTGTCTAGCACAACCATCTTGACGTTGTTCTCTGAGTTATTGAGGAGTAATTAGACATAGATGTTCGTAGCGAGTTTGAGAGTAGTTGGAGTGTTTGAAATCTAAATCAACGTATTTGCACACTCAAACTGCACAGAGGGACTTCTAGATTTCTAAAAGAACAAGATGCACTTCATCAGCTTAGCTTTCTAGCTAGGATCGTACTTGCAAGTCTTCCTGAAGAGTTCCAACACTGAGAGCTACATAATATCACCCATTTCGTCAACTCGATCGTCTAGGATGATTGCATACAGGTAGTTCATGGCTTTCTCGAGGTTAGTGTGATAAAGAAGAAGGAAGGCATTGCGCTTCGTGGAGAGATCAGTCTCGTTATTGAGAACTTTTTCCATTTCTTTGTCGATATCGTTAATGAGCTCATCTCCGAAATTTAGATAAATCTAATAGATTGCAATGATAGCGTTTCTTCGTACATAAGTGTGCTTATGCGATAACCCTTCGAGGATACAAGAGATAAGTGGTTCTAAGATTCCTTTGAACATAATTCGAGAGACAAGTCGAAGAGTTCTCCCACGTAGATATTCATTGGGATGGAGTAAATCAGTTCTCAAGCTGTTGCATACCAAGATCATTTCGTCCTTCAATCTCCCATCCTTGTTGACTTTTTCAATGATCTTTTCAAAAAAGCAGGGAGAAACAGCAGAATAAGATATAAATTCAGCATGGCAACGAAAAATAGATACAAAAAGAAATAAAATATAATAATATTTATGTGAAGAAATTCAAAAATTTCGATGAGTGTATGATATATTCAAATAGCTTATGGATTTGTTTGTTACTTCCCAATAGAAGAGAAGAATCTTCTTAAGACTGTGATCTTCAGCTTGGTAAGGCACGACATAAGTGATGATCGTCATGGTTAATTTATCAAAGGTGTCGTCGTTGATAATATTGCATACTAAGGACTTCATTCCCTTGATTTTATCTTCAAACTTGCCCTGAAGCAGTGCTTTGATGTCTTGAGCATTCAACTGTTCTTAGTCAGCTCTAATGTACACACTGCAATATCGTTCTTTAGCAGCGTCGTTTCCTGGAATTGCAGTTGTCATTTTCTCTCTTTTTCGATTCCCTAAGATTTCTTACCTATTTTTTATGTATTTTCTTTATTATTTAAACCGAAGAATCTCAGAAACAACTCAATATCATTCTTAAGCATAATATTCATGTGATTTCACACCTTCAAAGTCTTTTTTAAAGAAGTCAAAATAACTTGAAAGCATATTTCTCCCAGAAAATATTGAAAATTCAATTTCTCATTCAAGAAAAATAAACAAAATAGCTCAAATGCGAAACAGTTTAAATATCTAGATACACACACACGTGTAAATATAGACAAATCGGGGAGAATATGCTTAATCATGCAATGAGAACGCAAGCACCACCAACTGCTGTGATTCTTCTCTCTGCAGTCTTGGAGAAGTACTTAGCCTTGACGACGACGGGTTGGTTGGGGAGTCTACCCTTTCCGAGCACCTTGAAGAAACCAGCCTTGGTAACATCGATGACGGGAACCTACAAAATTAGAGAGACACATACATTTTAATATTTTTTTATATCAAGATGTTTAATTAAAAATTAGTCAAGAGTTTTAATCCACATTACCTTGTCCTTAATGGCGGCATACTTGGTTCTGGTTTCTTCAGAAACAAGACTCCAGATCTTGTCAATATTGACGACTGGGCAGAAATTAGGATTTGCCTTGTAATGGAAGGTTCTCATACCGAGTTTACCATAGTAACCTGTTGTTAATAAATTAAATGCATTAGTTTCAAATCAAATGATTTTTATCAATCAATTTTAGTAATTCAGTGTGTTAAAGCAAAAATCAACTATTTGCAGTAGGGACTCATATCATTCAAAATATTTTTGTAATTTTTTATAACAATCAATGTGTTATTTTTCTCAATTTTCGATCTTTATAGTAATCCAGTGCCATGAGAAATTGCTAATTTTTATCTGGAAATTCTTTCTCCTGCAGTTGCTCTTTCGATTTATTGGATTTTTTTTGTTTGAAAATTGTATTGAAATTAAGTTGGTTTTCTTCTAAATCTTTCAGTTAGTTTCAGCTTTATCTTAGCATTAATTTGAATTCCTTTGATATGACTTTCGCTGCTATTTCTATTTGCTTAATTTTTTCTCCAATTCATTCATACAAAACACCATTCTTCCCTCAATTCATAAGATTTTCCATACCTGGATGCCATTTCTCCATGAGGATCTATTTTTTAAAATGGGTAAGAGTTAAAAATATGAAAAATAATATTCAGTAGCAAAGTGCACTGTTTTCTTTTATTTTAAGAAATAATTACTCTGTGATGATGCATACCACCGGCCTTACCGCGACCACCTCTGCAACCACCTTTTCTGTCTATTCAGATGAAATCAGAAAGAAACATTAGCAAAATCATAGCAAATAAACAATATGGATGAATGAAGACAATCCTCATTGGATAATCCTCAAAGCAAGCAAATTTTCAATTGGTTTATGCAATCATTGTCATGGATAATTTACGCTTTCCGACTCTTCCTTGTCCGTGAGAGACGTGACCTCTAAGCTTTCTTGTCTTTCTGAGATGAGACACCATTTATTTTTCTGGGGGATCAAATGTTTCTTTTTATTTATTTTCTCTTTGTGATTCTATTATTATGTCCCCACCGCTTTTTGATCTCTTCTTCTCACTAATTAATTTGCTCTTTGTCTCTTGATATTTTCACACCACTCACAGATCTGAATTAAGCATTCTAAAATACAATGAACATTTCTTTTCATTTTTAACCCTTTATTTCCTGGAATTCCCTTCATCAAAGGATGTACCCACTTAGTTTTTGGAAGAAAAAAGTACTGATAGTCTTTGTTAAAACATTTAAAGGAATTTTGTTTTTATTTTGAATTATTTTTATAATTATTTTTGAGTTAATCTCTATTATTATCATTATTTTAAGCTGAAAGCTTTATGTTAATTAAAGGAATAAAAAGGAAGTGATTTTTAGGGTAACATAGACAAACAATCATAAGATAAACTGTTCTTGATTAACTATCTAAAAATTACGAGGATCAACATCAATTTAAAGAAGAAAATAATGGTAATCAAGGCTGAGAGGGAGGGTTTTCCTTGAAAAATAAAAAAGAGTTTCTATCAATTAAAAAAAGTTGAAGAAATTAGTGGAAGGAGAGAATTCAAACTACTCAGAGATGAGTGAACAGAAGGATTCAATCCCTACTCTTAATTAACTGGAGGAACGAGCAATGCAATATTCTTGACTAAGTCTATTTTGCTTTGGGTGAGTAATATTAATCTTTTTTACCAAATGTTAGCTACTATCTATAAATTACAACATCAGCATAAGTATAGCATCCTTAATGCAATCAAAATATCGTTTTCTTTTATTAAAAAAAAACTAACTAAGATGACTTAATAGCTCGTTCTCTTTTTAGATCCTTACCTAATAATGCTATTAAAAAACCACTCCATAACTCTAGAAATAAAACAAGTGAACCAAAAGTAAGTTGTTGCAATTGAGTATCTCAAAATTGCTTTTTTTGACACATATTTATAAATATAACTAACTACTCGACTGAAAATAAGGAAATATAATAAAAAATAATCAATTCAAAACCCTTTAACCTGCTACATTTTGCTCAGATCATACATCTTTCTGAGTGTTATTATTATTAATATACTACTCGTTTTATGCCATTCCAAATTTAGCATGTCTCATGTGTCCGATGCTGTTATTACTATTGTTATTTTCATCTGCAGCTTACGCTTGAGCTTGATTTGTTTCACTTATTTTCTAGAGACTTCTTTAGATCGTTTCGTCATCCATCCCTCCTGGACTCTTATTCGCAATAATTTAAGCGTATCGTAGTTTAAGTTACGAAACTTTTTCCATATTTGAAGCGGAAGGTGTCGCTTTCATGAGTGGTGAGTGTTAGATTGCTTTGGTGCTTTCGATACTCTCGATCATTTTGATGATAACCTAATCCTTGCCTTCTAGGATTTTGTAGTGCTCCATGAGTGTCGGAAGATCGATGATTTTAGAAAGTTCACTGATCATTGTTTTGATCGCTTTGACTCCCATTTCGTCTGCTTTAGATGCATCAACTCCGAATTCTTGGATGTATTCATTGAATCGCAGGAACAACTACTTGATGTCGACTTCTTTTAAGAATTCTCGGAGAACCTTAGTGAGTTTCAAGATGCATTTGATGATGATCGCAATAACCTTCGAATATTCATTTTTCTTACGATTCTGTGGGTGAAAATTTAAAATAAAAATGAAGATTAAAGGTAAATTTTAGAAAAAGAAGTTTAAATTGATTTGTATTCTTACTAAGATCAGCAGATCGAAGAGAATAGAGAACATATTGTTGATATTGGTGTTTTCTAGCACTCTTAGCATAAGTGTGTTGAGCTATCTGAGAGCTTAATTGAACGATTTAGATTCATCCGCTTAGATTAACTCATTCAGGATTGTCTCCGAGAGATTCTTAGCTGATATAAGAGCAATCGAAGCAAAGAATTGTTTGGTATTCGTTATTTTGATGAACAGCGTAATGAAACTATTGAAGAATTCATATTGTATCTCTCCTTGTTTGAGTTCATGCATGCAGACACTCAGATACTTCGTGAGTTCGAGAATTATATAATCGCTGTGTTCTGCCATAAGAGAGATTTATTCGGGATTTGAGAAGGATTCGTTGAGATAGTGCAATGTGTACAGTTTCAAATTGATGTCTTTATTTGTGAGTTTATGGAGATTTTATTTGATTTCTAAGATCTATGCGTCTTCTTGTTTATTCTATTTATTATCTTTGGGTTCGTTATGTGTAGTCTTCTGGGTTGTTTGTATATTGGGAACTTCAATATTATCAGAATTCTCCTCTTTCTTTGTTTTCAATGGTGATAAGTCAAACCCATAGGCAGTCATGACTTGTTGCCCGTATGTGTTCAATAAAGCCGCAAGGATATCAGGGTTTTTAGATACTGAAGGTATCCTCGCTAGTGTACCTAATTCGTTACTTAATTCTGAAGAAAATAGCCCGGAGTTAAGAACTAATATGATCATCTCACAAGGCCCTGATTCTTCTTGAAGTTTATTCAACCAGAACTTTAATATTTTGTTAGAAGACGAAATAAGACGAAGACGGTCATGTGCCTGTAGAATCAACTACAGAACTTCACTGCTTTTCGGATGAGTCTTCATCGCCTGCAGCATCGAAGCGAGTGAGATCTACAGTTCAAAATCGAGGAGATAATATGATTCGCTTTTGAGACAGTCAAAGACTTATTTGATCATTTCTAAGAGTATCTTGCAGACGGAGATACTGTGTTAATCCCATAATCTTAAGAACGCCCATTCGATTAGAATATCGGATATTTAAGAAGCATTCGAGATTTTGTTCTTCACGAAATTTGCAGCTTCAACCATATGGCTGCTGTCGTAAGAAAACATCTTCAGACGCAGATCTTAAGGAATACCAACTTAGCGGACACTCTCGATAAGTTCTTCGACCATTTCGTCATCTATTCTATCGATCGGCCAAGGTTTGGTTTCCTCCCTTGTGATGCGCTCTTCTTTCAGGCCTTAAGTGCTTACTAAAACAACAAAAATCGAGATAAATAAACATCTATATTTTGTTGTTAATCTCTTCTAAGAATTGATGGATTAAGTGCAATTTACGTGGCTATGATGATACTGGCTAGACACTTTTTTTAATAGGAGGACAGCTACTTTTGTATGCACCGCCGAAGTCATTAGAAGATTATTAGTTCAACGAATTGTTTATATTCCCAGTAATTGCATTAGAATAATGATTACTAGGGGTATTGCCCCATGATTGATCTGATGCTGTAACTGTATTCTATGGAATATATTGTTATCTGCTTGTATCTGATAATTTTTCAAATATCTACCTAAGCTATTATACCACAGCTGGTTTGAAATCTTTAACTGAATCATAGAAGTGAGACATAGGAAATACTTTGAGTGTAATGTCCATCATTTACTCAGCTAGTGCTCTAATTTCTTTGTTTTTATCTGTTAAGCATTGGAGAATAGGGATCACAAATGTTTTAAGATCGCTTCTGAGATAAGCATCTTGATTTTTAATGGAATATTGCATAAGCTAATTACGAATTTCGAGACTTTCAAAACCCATAAAGGGAGGGATCAAATTGATAACTTACTCTAATCCAATCAATTCAGACCATTTGTCAAGAGCATTCAGTGCTTCAGTTCTTACTAATACTGATTTATCAGAGAGATTCTGCATAATACCTGGAACTAAAATCTTTGAGAATTATTTCGCTTCTTTCCCTAGAGCTTCTCCGAATTTTGCGACGAATGAGATAAATTATCGCACAAGACTCTTATTGCTCTCTGAGAGACACTTCTTTAATGCACTTTCAAGATAAGAAAAAGAATCATTAGAAAAAATAACTTTTAAAAGATGAAATGTGTGTAAACCTAAGAAATATCATTAATTCAATGGAAAAACGAATTATAATTGTGTATTTCTCCCTAATCTTACTTGACTAACTCGAAGAGCCCATTCGGAGAGATCTTATTGTTTGCTTGCTGCAAAATAATCTCCAGAAGATCGAGTCCTTCTTTTTTCGATTACTATTTGGGTTCTGATATTTTAACCAATGCCCTCTCCATTTCCTTCGAGATATCGGCTTTCGATTAGGGATTCCAAGAATTCCCCGTTTCATTTTCTATTTCCATTGAATTTGCTTTACCTAAATTTCTGTTCTACATACTTGAAAAATTATTGTTTGTACCACCACCACCTGCTTTGGGTGTCTTTGATATATTACCCATACCATTACCAGCTACACCTACACCTTGTTGTCGTTTTTAAAAGTTTGGCTTGGGAGGAGAAGATTGATAATCTGAAAACCCCGAATTATATTAGCTTGGATCGCTTGTTTAGAATGGAGCAACTTGAGATGCATACGAATCAATCTTTGCCATCTTTTAAACATTAATGTTCAATGTAAGAGTCTGCGTGTATGAATCTGTGTAATATCCTTTAAGTTTTCCTACAAGAATGATTGTTTTGTTTCTGACTTCCTCTACACTATCATCGAGTAATTTCTTAAACAAGGGGAAGAAAGTCTTGAAAGTTTATTTGTATTTTTCTTCTTCGATGCAAGAAAGCAGTAAGTTAATAGCATTCACTTTCGATCCAGCATTTTTATCCCCTAAAGCCTCTCGTATGTCTTCAGATAAATCATCTAGAGTTAAGCTGTAAAAGAAACTCTTCAGACTCTTTAAAGCTTCATCGACAATAGGTTGCTTTTTATCTTTGAATTTCTCAACAAGTTATGATGACAGCAACTTTGCGCTTTGTTAAAATGGTTTCCTTATGCCAGACGCTAGTAAGCCAGTGATCTTGATCGCACAAATTTAGACTTAAACGTTAGCATCGTTGAGTAACTTTTTGCACATCTAAACTACACCAGAGTAGTTGTTTGGGACAAGTTTAGGAACAGATGCAGCCTAGATTAAATCATTTCAAAGTAAAAAAAGTTAATAAATAACAAATAACTTATCTAAACACAAGGAATTATTACCTTGATAAGTTAATCAAGCTATTCTTTTCTTTCACTCCACTTCTGAATAGCTAGCACTTTATCGGTCCAAGCTTCGTTGAATTTAGAGAAGATATCTTGTGCAGTTGCCATATCGTATGCATCAAGTTTAGCTCCTGCTTTCCCCTTCCCTCCTTTGGTGAGTTCTTGCTCTTCCAACAAAGCAGATTGTCTGGATGGTTTTAATGGCTCATCTGGCTCGTACTCAGCATAAAATTTATCCAACTCATCTAGCTGCTATTTCTTCAATTTATCAGTAAAAGTCTTTGTAACATCTCCTACCCACTTGAAGGCTTCCTTAAAGAATGTCATGCAAAGTGTCTTGACACTTGAGATATTAGAATCGCAGAGTTTACTTATTTCAGGGAAAAATAACTTCAAATAATCCAGTTTCCTTGCTCCGAATCGTTTCAAGAGCTCAAGTACAGCTTCAATAGAACAGCATTACACCTGTTAAAAATAGACATAATAACATCAATGACATATTTCTTCCTTTTCCATGTCTTTTTTACTCTAAATCTTGTATTGCCCCAGAAACATAATATAACTTTGAATTCATTTAAAACTTCTTACTTTTTAGTTTTTATGTGCAAAGCACATTTTGAGTGCATTCAGCGTATCATCCTTTAATCCTTTTTCTATCATTATGCTGAATATTTCATAGCTAGCTTCCAAGATAGTTGCTTTCCCGTTTGTGAGGGATTTCTCAGTTATTGTCTTAGCAAACTCCAACGGGTCTGGGAGAGACATCAAAGAATCCATTCGAGCGCACCAAATTTAAATTGCTTAGACTCCCTTTTCCAAACAAGCTGGATTCGAATCACTAACGAATTTAGTAAACAGACTCGTGTATTCACTGAAAACAATATCATTCGTGTCTTCAGTAGATTTATACAATTCTAGAATCTCTTCTAAGGCTTCTTTTCGATTTTTAAACACTGTGCTCTTGATTCTCACTTGCAATGGTAATTTCTCCTTTGGCTTATCGTCGTCTTCTTCTTTCGAGGCATTATATCCTAAAAGCACATCAGTTAGCCAATAATATTCACATGAATACCATACATCAAACTCTCTGTATGTCTTCAACCACCTAATAGATATTTTTGTTTTTATTTTGTTGTAATTTACCAGGAGGGTAGGCATCAGTAAAATCTATTTTCTTTGTTCCAACACCAATCGGTTTTTCATCGAATTCCATCCCCTGTTCTCCTCTCCCTCCAATTTGCTTTCCATCCAGTTCCATTTATTAAACACTCTCTCTCTCTCTAGCTTGGATTAATTCGTGTAGTCTTCTCCCTTTGATTTTCTTTTTCTTTTCAAATATCAATTTTCTGAAGTATATTAATTTGATTTTGCGAGTGATTTATTAGGCAGTGTTTTTCGCGGTTCTCCTCAATATTTTATAAGAACTCATTATCTCATCCTTAAATATCAGAACCTTTTAAAGAGCCCATTGCTTCAAAGGAGCTGATTTGTTTAAAAATTTTTAAAAATACAATTTCCTCTCAAAAAGTATTAATCACATTTTCATGCTTTTTGTTGAGTTTTTTTAAAAAAAAATACAAAATACAAGGAACATAAAAATCAATTCAATTTCGAACACAAAATACATCTCTCTTTTCTATGAATATATTTTTTTCTT
>Ga0302284_1001186_pt1 | contig 11839 bp, 8 predicted proteins | sample III_Fen_E2_1_FD_198760 | JGI IMG/M metagenome (GOLD analysis project Ga0302284, IMG submission 198760) | Peat permafrost microbial communities from Stordalen Mire near Abisko, Sweden - III_Fen_E2_1 | ecosystem: Environmental > Terrestrial > Soil > Wetlands > Permafrost | place: Sweden: Abisko...
TGCATTTCGTGCAGAGGGTTTCTGGACAGGAGCTTATTTCTCAAAGCCCGACTGGCACAGTGAAAACTACTGGTGGCCCAATTTTGCCACTCCCGACAGAAACCCAAATTATGATATTACAAAGTATCCTGAACGCTGGGAAAATTTTGTTCAGTTTACACATGGCCAGATTATGGAGCTTCTTGGCGGAGATTATGGGAAGATAGATATCCTCTGGCTCGACGGAGGCTGGGTACAGAAAATGACAAAAGATGAGATAATTAAAGAAATAACATCTCCTGATTATAAGTTCATCCATGTTCAGAACCAGGATATCAGAATGGATGAACTTGTTGCCAAAGCACGGCAAAAACAGCCCGGACTGATTGTGGTCGACAGGGCCGTATATGGAAAGAATCAGAATTACCTGACTCCTGAAAACAGGGTTCCTGATAAAGCACTTCCTTACCCGTGGGAATCATGTATAATTGCCGGAGGAGGCTGGTCGTGGGTACCTGATGCAAAGTATATGACAGGGAAAAATGCTGTTCAGCTTCTTGTCGATATTGTTGCCAAAGGAGGAAACCTTTTATTAAATATTGCTCCCGGACCTGAAGGTCAATGGCATGATGATGCCTACAGGCTCCTTGAAGATATTGGTAAGTGGATGAAAGTAAACGGCGAGTCGATCTATGGAACCAGAGCCATTGCTCCATACAAAGAAGGGAAAGTTTGTATTTCAAAAAAGGAAGCTAATACAATATATATTTATTATCTGGCTGAAGATGGCGAAAAAATGCCTTCGAAGATTGATATGTCAGCATTTTCATTACCTGTAAATATGAAGATCAGGATGTTAGGTACAGATACTTTTCTCAGAATGGAAAAGTCTGACAGGGGGGTCACAATTTTAATTCCTGAAAGTATCAGAAAAAATCCTCCGTCGGAATATGTCTGGGTGATGAAAGCAACCTTTTAATAAAAGATGTTTGAACTATGAAAAAATTAAGAATACATTATTTCCAGCATGTTCTTCATGAAGGGTTGGGAAGCATCGAAGAATGGGTTTCAATATCCGGTCATTCACTCACTTCCACGAAGTTTTTTGAAAGAGCTACGCTGCCCGAAATGTTTGATTTAGACTGGCTTATTATAATGGGTGGCCCGATGAGTGTCAATGATGAAGAACAATTTCCCTGGCTGACAGATGAAAAAAAATTTATACGGCAAGCCATTGATGAAGGGAAAACGGTTTTGGGTATATGCCTGGGATCACAATTGGTATCGTCTGCTCTTGGAGCAAAAGTATACAACAATAAAGAAAAGGAGATCGGATGGTTTGATGTTGAATTTACCTGTTTTGCAAAATCCAACAATATGTTTTTTGATATGGAAAGCAGGGTAAAAGTTTTTCACTGGCATGGTGATACTTTTGATTTACCTGAAGATGCGATTCATTTAGCTTATTCCAAAGCATGTAAAAACCAGGCTTATCTGTACAAAGACAGGGTGCTTGCTTTACAATTTCACCTTGAACCTACATGGGACTTATTACTGGGAATGATTGAAAGCGGAAGAAATGAACTGACTTCCGGGAAATATATTCAGTCTGAAGATGAGTTGCTGAGACACAGACAATTACTTGAATCGAACAAAAAAATTATGTTTGCACTTTTAAACAGACTGGTAGGGCAGCGATGACAGGAAGGATCAGGCATAAAAATCTTCTCCCATAAAAAGATGTTTGTGTCAACAACCTTCATTTTAATCTGCTGAATTTAAATGTAAACGGAAATTTACTATTTTTGATGTGACAAAGGGTTGTTAGCTCAGTTGGTTTAGAGCATTACCTTGACAGGGTAGGGGTCACTGGTTCGACTCCAGTACAACCCACTTATAATTAAGCGCAAACAGTGTTATAATACCTGAATGTGCTTTTTTGTTTAAAGTGTTACTGAAACTATGCTGAAACATTTCTGGGGTTTAAAATACCTATTCGTTAGGAACCAGGTTCTCAGAGAATAAGCAATCTGATCTTAATCTCAATTTACCAATTCTGACCGGCAATCATCGGTTGCGATGTTATGTGCAGTGCTTATTTAATGAAAGATTTCAAGACTCATTTGCCAATAAGGCTTTAATTTAGCAGGCCGACTAACATTTTGTGAATAAAAATATGTTAATTCGTTCATCTCTGTCATATCGATAACCTTAAATCCATACTTTTCTAAAAGTTCTGAAACATCTTTTTTATCCATGTTGTGATCTGTCCTCGAATCTAGAAAATTATTGAATCTGTTTGATAGCTCCGAGAGAATTTCCTTCCCCTTAAGAGTTTTGCTTTCAGAAAAGCATCCTATGAAATTGACATTGGAAGGTAAAATATGAATGAGAGTATCCAAAAAATTATCCAGATCTTTTATTAAATTCAATTTTTTAAGATTTATTAATGTTCTGACATTTCTTAAATCAATTTCTTCATAATAATAATGCTTATTAGGAAAGAGTATCAATAAATCAGGTTCTTTAGACAGATTAAATCTTTTTAGGTAATGGAAAAAGTTTTTGCCACCTTCGGCAGTAAAACAAAAATTAGTGGAACTAAAACCGGGCTTTCCGGAGGGAATCATTTCCATGTTATAGTTAGTCTTGTAAATATTTTCATTATTGAAATAGGGATTAATTAATATTGAAATATTTCCCAAGCATTTTCTATAAATATTTTATCTAATATTAATAAATCCCTGGAATCTAAACTACAAAATATCAATAAGTTATTAACTTTAACATTCTAATTATCAACATATTAGGATATTCATAAGAATCGATTAACTAATATGCAGATATATAAACAGTTAGGATATAGTGCAACTAATACAAATGCCTTAAAAGCGTGTTATCAAGCTACTTAAGACGTAGTTGCGTTCCATTAGGATAAGAATACTACAGTTGAGTAGAAAATGGCTAAGAAGGGCTGGGAATGACTTTAAATCAAATATTAAGATATTGTATGTTGTAGATATACAGAATTATACAATGATGTTAGTAGATTGGGTAATTGGTTTGAAGATTCGACACAACTATTCTCTTAAAACAACGATTGAGTCAAATTTATTTAACCTTTCTCTTGAATAACTTTTTCCTTTCTGCTTTTAAATCAAAAAATGTGACAATTACTTGTAATATAAACCCACGAATGCCGACTAAGCATTTCCCTCGCCTGTCGAGCGATAACGCTTGAGGGCTTTTCTTTTGTAACTTTTTTTTATTTACCAAAAAGAGCCCAAACCTGTCCGGGCATATCGCGGAGATACTCTTTTTGGTAGCCAAACTCAGGATGTGCTGAAAGAAATTCCGAAGCATTAAATGATTCCCCGCATGGATGACCCATAATTGCCCAGAGTTTCATCTCCCCGGCCAGATTCCCGTCGGTGGCCTTTCCCTGAACAGCCCCGGCAGCAGTGAAAGCCGGCCATCCCATATCAGGAGCGCCTATTTCATCTTTATCTATATGACCACATAGTGAACGTCCGCCGGCCTTATCATTTTTTAGCCAGGTATCACGATGGTCGCCCATAAATTTCATGGCAGCATTAACATCGATTTTACCTTTGTTTTCCTTAAGTATTTCCTCCCACCTTGCCTTTCGGGAGTTTGGTGAGGTGCCTGGAACAGAAGGATCGTAGGTTGTTTCTTCTTTAATGAGTTTTTCATTTACCGGGAAATTGGCTCCCACAAAATAGCCGTCTTTGGTCCTCTCAAGGAATTGATTCTTAAGACCAAGTTCAAGCCGGGCAATTTCTCCTGTTTTATTATCACCTATTAACCAGTCGTTGGCGTAACCACCGTTATTTTTTTCTTTCATAACGGCAACCCATTCATCAATAGATGCTGAATATTGAATAGCCATTCTGGCGCGGACAAATTCTGCAACACCTGTTGTGTCAAATCCCTTGAACTGGGTAATGGTTGTTTCTGTTACTATAAGTCCTTCACTGTTTATATAAAAATCATCTCCGCTATGTATGAACCCGGGAAGGGCATCCATAACTATCCTTTTCCCTTTTTCGGGAACTATATCGAGAATAATATTCCATCGTTCTCCTATGACATACTCCACCCAGTTATTATGAGCCATAACAATTTTCCCGTCTTTTGTCCAGGTGCCGGTTGCTGCAATAGCGCTGCAATGACCAGGAGGAACAGATGGTACGGGTTTCGGATTGTTTCTTGCATTAAGCCATGGGACATAATACCACGACATTTCAAGAATTGAATTCATGGCAATTATGTCTTTCCTGTCAATTTTACCGGCTCCCAGTTTCGCATTGACACCCGAAACAATTCCATCAATTTCCATCTGGTATTCTGCAGGAATATTTGGCCAGAACATTCTTTCGGATTCGGTACGGAAGAATTCCCAGTTTCTTCCTGTTGTTTTTGCGTTAAGCATTGCCATGGCACCCCGCAAATCAATTATTTCCCCTGCAAGAAGATATCCGTGTTGATATCCGATTACCCCGGGAGCTCCTTCAAGATGGACCGAGATCCATCCGTTCTTTTCACTACGGAAGGATTTTTCCATCATCATTTCATGAGTAAGGAGAGCCTTTTTGGAAGATGATGAGTTACAGCTTATCATTAAGCAGGCAGATGCCAGAACAGAAAACCATAGTTTGTTCATTCCGATAGATTTTGGTTAAAAAAAATACCAGGTGCACTTTACCTGGTATCATTTATTTTCAAATTATTACAGTTCGTGTATCTTTATATTCCTGAACCATACGAGATAGCCGTGATCCTGGAGCCCTATGAAGCCTTCCTTGGAAATTCCCTGGGTAAAACCAGGGAAATCTTTGAATTTGCTGTTGGTAACCATCTTATCCCATGCTGGAGTCCATAACTCATATTCCACAACTTTTACTCCGTTCTGAACATGAATGACCTTACCATTTTTAACAGTGATCACAATTGTGTTCCACTCACCTGCCGGATGTACGGTTTTAGGATCAGCTGCAATCATATCATACAATGAACCTGCAAGATGACTTGCTACTTTATTGTCAGTTGCATCGACATTATCGAGTATCTGAACCTCCGGAGCAGCATAGTATATAGGTTGACCCGGAACTTCCCTTACATCATAGAATATCCCCGAGTTCGCCATTTTACTTGCTTTCCAGTCAACTGATAACTCAAAGTTTTTGAACTTCTTCTCACCGAATACTATATCCCCGTCTGAACCTTCACCGGGCTTTTTTCCCTCGCTTGTGAAAACTTTCATAGCACCATCTTCAATAATCCAGTTTTTCGGCATAGCTGTTCCGTTGCATTGTCTCCAGCCATTAAAATCTTTACCGTCGAATAATAAAACCCATCCGTCTTTTTTCTCTTTATCAGTAAGCTTATTGAGTCCCTGACCAAAGGAAGGAACAATGATCAGCATCGCTGCCGCGCATGATAATGATAAAATAATGTTTTTCTTCATGATATAATTTTTTAGATAAATTGCTGATGCAAATTAATCAAAAAAATCTATATGCCAATCACAAAACCCCCTCGCCCTTCGGGCACTCCCCCTGAAGTGGGAGGAATTCTCTGCATGTATTTGTGATTTGACTTAACGAGAGTGTATTTCCTCCCCCTTGGGGGAGGTATCCCGCTTCAGCGGGACGGAAGGGTTTGTACACATATGAAAACTTTTTAATGAGGATTTATGAAATTTTTACAATCTGAAATACAATGTGTTACATCAAATGACTAGAAAAATAGTCATTTTTCTATCAAAATATTTGCGCGACTATAAAAATAGTCATATCTTTGTTGCGAAGGATTGACATAATTTTTACGAAATGCAACTTACAAAAGCAGAAGAACAGGTAATGCAGATATTATGGGACATGAAAGAGGGTCTCGTAAAAGATATCCGCGATTATTTCAGTGAACCGAAACCTGCACGCAACACTGTTTCAACAGTATTGAGGGTGCTTGAAAAGAAGGGTTATGTCGGACATAAAGCTTATGCCAATGTTCATCTTTATCATCCTCTCATATCAAAAAGCGACTACTCAAAGAGCCAGTTATTTGGACTGATGGAAGGTTATTTTAATAATTCTTTTCCGGCTATGGCTTCATTTTTTGCCCGTGAAAAAGATCTTAGTGTTAAGGAGCTTGATGAGTTACTCGAGGATACCAGAAAGGAATTGTCAAATGGTGAGGAACAGTCTGCCCCGATTTATCGGGGAAAGGCCGGGATCGCACAAGGCGGGAATAAAAAGAGGAAGTAATGGAAGCATTCACTTTATATTTGCTTAAATCAGTGATCTGGCTTGCAGGTTTTACCCTGGTTTTCATTCTCTTTCTGAGAAATGAAAGGTTTTTCCGGCTGAACAGGATATACCTTATTACAGGTATACTGACATCGTTTTTCTTTCCGATGATTTCGATACATTACACTGTAATTCTCCCTGTAATTAGAAATTTGCAGACTGATGGTGTCGTAGTCAGTCAGATTCAGAGTACCGGCAGCAGCATTATCCCTGAACTGAAATTAGTTTTATTTGTATTATACGTTTTGGGAGTTTTATTTGTATTATCCCTTATAATACGACAAGCTAATACAGTATTTAGAGCTATAAAGAAATCCGAGATAATTTCTTTACGTCCTATAAAACTTATAAAAACAGCTGATTATACCTCTGCGTTTTCATTTTTCTCCTATGTGTTTGTCAATCCTTCAATTACAGACATTGAAACAAAGGAGATTCTGAATCACGAATTGGTACATATCAGGCAGAAGCACTGGTTTGACCTGGTGCTGGTTGAATTGCTTAGTATGATGCAATGGTTTAATCCTCTTGTCTGGATATATATCCGGTTCATAAGGCATAACCATGAATATCTTGCCGATGAGGTGGCGCTGCAGCGAACATCAGATCCGGCAATTTACAGGGCAGTTCTTTTAAATCAGATTGTCGGCGCCCCTGTTGTCAGTCTGACAAATTCTTTCAATTATTCACCCAACAAAAAAAGATTTAACATGATGAAAAATATTATAAGTTCACCTTACAGGAAGATGAAGATTCTTCTTATTCTTCCTGTTTTTGCAATTGTTTTATATGCATTTGCAAAACCTGACTACAAATATGCAGATGAAAGCGCCGTTAATAATGTTTCAAACTCCTATCTACAACAAAAATCCGTAAAAGGTACTGTTGTTCAGAATGATGGGAAACCATTGGAGGGGGCAATAATAACAGTTACAGGAACTACTATTGGTACTATAACCGATGCTAAAGGTAATTTCAGGCTTGAAAATATTCCGGATGATGGATCACTGGTGATCAGCTTTGTAGGATTTAAATCCAAAGTATTAAAACCTGTTTACACCTCTGAAATGGCAATCAAAATGGTAAGAGATACTGTTAAGTACCTGAATTTAAATATAAGTACTCCACCACCACCTCCTGCTCCAGTGAGTGCAGTTGCAAATATCAACTCAAATAATAATGTGCCACCTCCACCTCCACCACTTCCGGATTTAAATCTTAAACCGGAGGAAGGGAAAATACCTCTGGTTGTTATTGATGATTCGGTTTCCAATATTGATGTAGATAAAATCAATCCTGAGACTATCTGGTCTATGAACGTCCTGAAAGACAAGTCTCCAACGGAAAAACCTGCAACTGATAAATATGGAGAAAAAGGGAAAGATGGGGTTATAGAGATAACAACAAAGGGAAAAATAGCCAAAGTGCTCGTAATTATTGATGGTGTTTTACATGAGAAAGATGGTATGTCTATGAGTAACATGGATGACATTAAATCCATAAGCGTGCTTAAGAATGAAGATGCCATAAATAAGTATGGTGAAAAAGGCAGGAATGGAGCCATTGAGGTTACAACTTACAAGGAAGGTGAAAAAAGGCCGGAAGTTAAGGTAGTAAAATCAGATAAGGGTGATCCAAAAACCGGGCAGGAACCCATCGATGTTGTTCAGGCCGTGCCGAAATCCGATAAGGATAAATTTGTGGTAGTCGAGGAAATGCCATCTTTCCCGGGTGGAAAAGATGCCATGACAGCCTGGATAATTGCCAATCTGAAGTATCCCGCTGAAGCCGTAAAAGCTAAAATCACAGGGAAAGTTTATGTCAATTTTATAGTAAGCTCTTTGGGTAAAGTGAAGAATGTAGTTGTTAGTAAATCACCAAGTCCTCTTCTTAATGCTGAAGCCATAAGGGTTATAAGCAGCATGCCTGACTGGAAACCGGCGATGCAGGCTGGAAAACCGGTTGATGTACAGTTTAATGTGCCGGTGGAATTTAAATTAAAATAAATCCTGTTTTTCCCGCAGAATCCGCAGATAAACGCAGATCTGCGCACATCTGCGAGATCAGCGGGAACTTAAAATATTCAATCTTTATCCTTGTGGTCTGAAGGCATAAAGAATGCAGCATGTACGGAAGGAGGGCATGGAGAATCAATTCCTTTAACGGCTTTCCATATTACTTCGTTGAATTCTGCATCACTCACCATGTCTTCTTTTGAAAAATCAAATTTCTGGCTTTTTTTCTGCCAGGTATTCTGAGCTAGGTTCTTTAAATTCAGATCAATATTACAAGGCCTTACTGTAAAAGCCGGATGATCAGGAGTATTATTCATGCACCTCCATAATGGAGTGGAAGGAGCATCATACTGGGTCATTGGAGGAAGTCCGAGTATCAGTTCTATTGTACGTAGAAGTGATGTTGTTGTATAAGCGGTATGATCGACAAAACCCTGTTTCACATAGCCACCGGCCAGATAAGCAGTACTCCGGTGGGCATCCACATGATCGGGCCCGTTTTGAGCATCGTCTTCCACTATTACTACCAGGCTGTTTTTCCATACACGGCTGTGACTGAGATAATCCACAAACAAGCCAACTGCCAGATCGTTATCGGCAACATGAGCAAATGGTGTCGGTCTGTTGAGGCTGAGGCCCTCGGTATGATCATTGCCAAATCGAAGTGAGTTAAACTGGGGAAGGGCATCTGCAGCTAGAAGTGAATCGAAATCATGCTTCCACTGGCTGAACCTGACAGTATCTCGTACCGACAAGTCCCAGGGTGTATAAAAAGGACAGAAATGATCTATTAAAACCGGAATATTGGGCTTCTTATCCCCCATGAATTCAGCATAGGTGCGATAGCTGATGCCGTTCCGCTTACAATTATCCCACAGAAATCCATTTTTATTATTTGCAATTTCCATAGAACCCTCACCCGGATATTCTCCTCCTCTTCCTCCATAGCTTGTAGGCCAGTTTTTTTCAAGAAAATCTGTTGCATATGCGCCCATTGTCCAGTTATGACCATCAGCGCTTACCTCTCCGTTCACATAAAAATTATCGAGCAGAACAAATTCACGTACAAGAGCATGCTGATTAGGTGTTATATTTTCACCGAAAAGCACCAGGTCCGGATCTCCGTTTCCCTCTGGAATATCGCCCAGTACCTGGTCGTAAGAGCGGTTCTCCTTAATAATATAGAAAATGTGTTTGATAGGGGAAATGTCCCCAACTTTCATAGGGATCGGATTACCTGTTGCACCTTCGGATACCAGCTCTGTATTCTTATTATAAGGAGTATTATTATAAACAGCCTGGGAAAACTTCGCCATCTGGCTGGCATCGGGAGTATTCAGAATTTGCAGAGTTCCTCGGAAAAGACCGCCTATATATTGTACTTTAATTTTCTGTTCCTTTCCTGAAGCCTGATAGACCACTTCATCACCTTCATGGTTTGGATTCGGACCGTAAGGATTTGCGTGAGATGACAGACCTTTTCCATTACTTATCAGAATTTTGTCTTTTTCAATTCTTACACATGTCGGGTACCAGGCAGTAGGGATAAAGCCTTTACTTATGCTGGATCCGGGTGTGCTGACATCAAATACAGCAAGGCAGTTATTATCGGCGTTTGCGATGTATAGGGTCTTTTCATCGGTGCTCAGCGCCACACTGTTTGTTGTTGAACCGGAGGGGGAGCCGGGATAAAGTGCCGAATTAAGTGTCTCAATCACCTTCTTTTGAAGGGCATCAATTACCGATACACTGTTATCATTTGCATTTGCGACAAAAAGAAATTTTCCGTTTCGGGTAATGCACAGATCGTTGGGATTATCACCAACGTCAATTGATCCGGTGATTTTCTGCTGTCGGGTATCAAACACTGTAACCTTATCACAACCCCAGCATGATATGTACAGAAGTTTATGGTCGGGCGATAAAAGACATGTATACGCCTCTCCTCCCACGGAAAATTGAGAGACTACTTTTTTCAATCGGGTATCAACGACATAAAGGGACTTATTTTCCTTTGTAACTACATACAACCTGTTTTTGCTGTCGTCAAGAGCGATCCCTGCAATAGAAATCTTTTCAGGCCAGGCTTCTCCGATTCTGATTGTATCATAAACTGATAGCTTGTTGTTCAGGATCGCATAACGGATAATTATATTATCGTTTCCTCCTGAGGCATACAGATAATTGCCATCATCAGAAAACGTAAGTCCAAGCCAGGCTTTGCCAATAATGATTGAATCGAGTATAACTTCGTGCTCTATGTCTACAAGCTGAATGGTTTGATCACTTTCGCCGTTATTTGTTATAGCTGCAAGTTTTTTCGAAGGCGACACAGCTATATTAAGAGGAAGGTCACCAAGGGGCAACAATTTTCCTGCAGGCGTTAACTTCCAGCCATTAGGCAAAGAAACAATGTGCGATTCAATTTCCTGCAGTGTCTGAGCCGGAAGATTAACGGTGAAACCAACCAGGATTATTTGAAAAAGAATCAGTAATTTCTTTATGGTCCAACTCATTTTCATTTTTCAGTTTAATCAGTCTTTTGCATGTCTCTTTTTCAGTTGTTCAGGCGTCAGTGTGATAAGATGGCCGATTTGTTTTCCATTGCTGTATGTTACCACCCTTACTGTTACAGGGCCTTCAGGAAGCTCAACCGGCTTTGAATATTTCAGGGAATAAGTGTTTGGCATAGCGCCGTCGATGGTATAATAAATATCAAGGCCTGGTACCTCAGAATCCAGATTCAGTGTAATCTTTCCCTCACTTTTCGTAACATTTATAATTGCATCATAAATTGCAGTTGAGTAATTAACTCCTTCCACATCAGCACGATCGAATTGTTTCTCAACACGTTGTATGAAATTGCCCCAGTTTTTCGAAGCATCCGGCGACCAGTAATCTTCTGCCAGGGCCCAACCACGTGGCCAGGTCATATATTCAGCATGATGCAGGGTGACTACCTGTTCTGTCCAGAGGTTTCCCTGGCCCCCAAGAATATACTTTGCATCCACTCCTTCAGGAACGGGATTAAAACTGTAGCATTTGTTTAACCGCAAATCTGCATAAACCGGAGGCTCAATCGTCTCTTCTCCCTGTTCATAGTCGAGGTAAACGTAGGTTGTTGGTGTCATAACAACGTCATGGCCCATCTTTGCGGCCTCAATTCCTCCTTTTATACCCCTCCAGCTCATTACGGTTGCTTCCGGAGCAATACCGCCTTCAAGAATTTCATCCCAGCCAATCATCTTTTTGCCTTTCGATTTCAGAATAGTTTCCACGCGTTTCATAAAGTATGCCTGCAATTCTTCAGGTTTAGTCATATTCATTTTTTTCATGAGTGCCTGGCATCCTGCATCTTTTGTCCAGAAACCTTTATAACACTCATCCCCACCGACATGAATATAAGGATTTGGGAACATTGCTGCGATTTCAGTGAAAACTTTGTCGAGGAATTCATATACTTTTTCATCTGACGGATTAAGAGAGTTATCTGAAAACATCTTAAAGGTACCATCG
>Ga0302284_1001189_pt1 | contig 11831 bp, 4 predicted proteins | sample III_Fen_E2_1_FD_198760 | JGI IMG/M metagenome (GOLD analysis project Ga0302284, IMG submission 198760) | Peat permafrost microbial communities from Stordalen Mire near Abisko, Sweden - III_Fen_E2_1 | ecosystem: Environmental > Terrestrial > Soil > Wetlands > Permafrost | place: Sweden: Abisko...
AAGTATTTTGAGAAATAAAACATTAAAGATTTGTAATGTAAGTAGAAACTCTATTATTAGTAAATTGAAGTTCTAAGAGTAGCTTTTGAGGAAATCTAAAAGCTCATGAAGCGAGAGAGTAGAGAATAATCGGCTAATAAAGGGGGAAAACCTAAGATAAAGGTCAAATAAGTTTGAATATTAAAAATCACTTCTACCGAAATAACCAGAAATAAAAAGTTAAACATGCAAGCCAAGAAAGAGGGTAATAACTAATAATTTACAGGCCTCATTGTCATATCCTAATTATGTTTATTAGGCAAATAAAAATAAATTTTTGAATTTTTTCAACTTTTTTCATTTTAAAGAAGAAAAAATATCTCTCTTTCCTCAAAGTATCTAGTAACATCCCTATCTTTTCTCTTTCTTTAAAGTATCTCATCAACATAAACTTTTTGATTCTGTTTATTATAGATGGTTTGCTGATAATTACTTTTTAATTGGATAGCAAGCTGACAAAAAACTGTCAATTTTTTCCCTCTTCTGTTAATTTGTTCTCTTGAGGGTAGCTTTGTTTACAGATTTAATTTATTTTATTTAATACATAGATATGTTAATTTCCAATCACTGATCGATTATTTTTGTTTCAGTATTCCTGGGAGATTTACAATGAAACTGACTAAAAAAGTATTTTTTTGTAGCTGATATTTTTCCAGGAAAATTTTAAAAGAAGTTCTAACTTAGGATAAATAAAACAAATAAGAATTAATTCACATGCAGTCTATTATATTAGTGCCTGATATGTGTTTCTCAGAATTCAAACAAAGAAGAAGAAGATTGCTTGAAAGTGACACATTAGAAATAAGAAAATACACAATAACCCGCTGCACGTAATTTTCAAAAAAACTTCCTTTAATAAAATAAAAAAATAATCCAATGGCTGCAATTTTGGAAAATATTCAGACTGATGTTAGGCTGAAAATGCATCATTAGATGGTTTGATTCTTAGAGATAAGTACAATTATGGGTAATACATATTATGCGAAGTTACTAAAGAAATTTGTTTTAAAGTAATGAAATCTACAGGAGAAGAGCGAGAGAAAATCTGTCGAAATTATTAGAAATTTAATTTAATTAGAGCTTCAAGAAACACTGAGCTGAAGAAGCAACAAAAATAAAAAGAAAAAGTATTATTATCTGTTTTGCATATCAAGGAACACATCTCTTTTAGGAGAAGAAAGGAAACATAAAACATGGGGCAAACGTGCTGCGGAGGCAAGTAGGTAGGATTATTGATTTGTTTCATTCGAATTGTGGGAAGTAACTAAGAGAAACATAAAAGAAACTGTTGTTAAAGTTGATTACATTCGATTGGATTGCTTACAGATTGTTTGTTTGATTCTAAAATTCAACAGGAAATGTTAGATAAAGGTGAAACCAAGACTGGTAATGTAAAAGACCAAGGAGAAAGTGGCAAAACAGCGACAACCTTTGTAAGCCAAATTTGTGTTGAAGTAGAAATTCATTTTTAATTTGCTTTATGAATTTATCTGCAGGATGGAATGAGAAATACTGAAGAAACAACTGCTGTTTCACAGAAAGTTACTGCAGCAAATAAAGATTTCAAAGCCTTAGAGTAGCAGTAATCTCCCTAAGAGTAAAACAATCCAAATCACACGACATAGCAGAGTGAAGGAGGTAACTAATTGGATTTACACGATCAAAGCTTTAAGAATGGAAATCACACAGGATAAAAAAGTTCCAGAGATAAAAATGAGGAGGCTTTAGAAGACATAAAATAATAGAGTAAAATAGATGAATAATAGAAATAACTCATCTAGTCGTAGAAGCAAGATAGATTGGAAGCTCCGAAGAGCGAAATCGATAAGCAAGGAGGTGATTTAAGCAGCAGAAAGAGCAATGAAAATAAGAAAGAAATTGACTTATTTATGGATCTACCAGGACCACCTAATCTAAGGGATATGCAGAGAGTCAAAAGTCGAAATTGAGAGAAAGATTATGATAATAAAAATAAGAAGAAGATGATTAAAGCAAACAAAATCAATGTAAAAATAAAAAATATTGATGAAACAATATGAAAAAATCATTGCAACCTTGTAAAGACTCATTTATTCAGAGGATTTATCAGAAATCCCAAAAAGAGATCATCCCTCAGCAACCTTTATTATTCTCACTTTAGATAGCCTCCTTAGCAATAATAATTTAAACAGACCACACAGAGTATTCATTCTTAAATAATAATCTATTAATCTGATCTAATTTACTGTTTCTTTTCTAATGCTTGTTTTATGTGTGGATCATGAAAGAGAAAATTGAATGATTTTTAATACAGAAAACAAGCTAACTCACATACATGAGTTTAGTATAAAAACACATCAGGGTTGACTCTAATTATGTGGGATGAGTGTTTGCCTTGAAGAAATTATTTAATCTTCTTTTTGAAATGAGAAAGAACATCAGAGAAAGAGACAAATTTCAATTAATTGGAATCTTTAACAATATTTTCTACTTTATGCGTTGTTAATAAATTATTTCAACAATCTCCCAGAATTCTGATTATTAAACTACGTATTAATGATAAAACCCAAAGGTTGTCAGTTATTCTGTGTTTCATAGGTGGTTATATTTTTAAGAAAGTATTTTTTATTAAAGATAAAATTAGATTTAATCAGCTTCATAAATTTTAAAAATAATAGGAGGAGGAGTGCAGTTGAGCCAATAGAATGTACTCAGTAAGTATTCCCTAAAAATATTTTTAATCGCAATTGTGCCGATCCTTTGCGCTACTCTGACGCTTCCCTTCACAGATCTATCTACAAATCACCCCATTAAGCTTTACGTCTATTACTCGATTCCTATTATAGTTTTCCTATGTAATATCGCGTTTTTAAAGCTATTTCCCCAGTTCTTTGAGTGGTAACATGCGATTTTTGCTTTGAGTTTGCATGGCTTAATTATTTGGCAACTCGCTGACAAAGATATCACAGCTTTTTTATCGTTTAGTGAATACTACAAAGGATTTCTCACAGCGAATGCTTATATTTTTTTGTATATTTCAGCATAATTCCTTTCAAAGGTATTCTTAATTTTAACTGTGAACGTTTCCGCCATTTTTTATTTCCCTTCAGACTCATAAAGTCTCTGGGTAATTGCTATTGCTTAGATCTTTCTCATGCTCTTATTAGTATTTAAATTCTACAATGAAGACACCATAAAGAGAGAACTGTTTATTCGCACAAGAAAGTAGAACCTTTGGGATAGAATTATTGAGGATTTTCTACCACTCAGTTTATTTGTAGTGAAATTGGATAAAGTTACTCAAAGAATAGAATTAGTTTAGGCAAATAAAGCTTCTAAGAGAAAGCTCAAAATCTATTCTGATGACGAACTGCAAAGGTTCTTGGACTCTACTAGCTTAGACATTCAAGAAAATACCTCGACTTGCTTCTCACAAACGAATTCTAATCACATTGAAAACAAAGATTCCAAGAATATTTATTAAGGTAATGGAAATTCTCAGAAAGGAAAGCTGGCAGAAAATTCAACACATTAGAATGGCTCTTAATAAACAACAGGTATTCTTTAGAAACAGACACTTTCATCAAGTAGATAGAATTTTATTGAAAATGGAGAGAGTGGAACTATTCTATCTGCAAAACCACCAATTCATTCTTTCTTTTTTCCTATTCGAAAATCAGCTACTTTAAAAACAACAATATTGAATTTACAACCTTAAAAAAGTGGGGGTTTATCTCCTTTATGTCTGAGGAAGTAAGTCACTAGTGGTGCACCCCTTTAAGATTTAAACCGTAGCATAAATATCAACTTTGGATCTCAAAATTCGTAAAGAAATACAGGTGATAAATTAACTTTAAAAATGTTATTGAAAAGCAAACTCCTGAAGTAAACAGAATCCAATTCCAAACGATCACAGCACAAGTAATCCTAGCAATAGTAATCCAACTAATATGAAGATCTAGAATCATTTGTTGGTAATTACACAGAAGATTCTGAGTAACAAACAAAAAAATTAAATATTAAAATATTCTGCTTCCCATAATTAGAGGACTACGCTGTTGTGACAATCGAGAACGAAAGTGCTAAACGAAAGCTACATAAACAAGAAAAACGTAATGAATACAGAGCGAATTTCTGGAAAAAGATCACTTATCGAGTTGAAGCAGCGACCTGCTAACTAGTGAAACAGCTGTCTAAGTAAGTTAAAGTTCTAGGAAAATAAGATTAAAATCTTCAAAAGAAACTTAAGGAAATCTTATAAATAGGATATTCGCTATTGATACTAACAAGGAATGCTAATGATTACTTACCTGAGAAAGAACCTCCTAAAAAAGTAGTTTAGGACAATACTAACGCTGGTTTAAGTAATTCAGCAGGCATAAACAATAATTTATTGTAATCTCAGACAATAGGAAATACAATGATAAATGACATGGAAGGTTCCTAATTTGTTGAGGGATCGCAGAGTGGGTTAGGGAGATCTTAATATGGAACAGAATCTGTTATGATTTCTACTAATTTTCATGGTAAATCTACTGGTATTGGTTCTGTTAGTAATAATTCTCGGAATCGCCATATCCTCGATGCAGTTAATTTTGCTCCACTAAAAGAGCTAAACACTTGGTTAAGCGTCTTAGATGCTAGGATTTAAGCAAAAAATATAGAAGTTTTTACTGATGTTTCATAAAATCTAGGGAATATCACCAATGATAAGGACAAATTCAATCGTATTTTATATAATATTTTGGATAATGCTGTGAAATTTAGCCCAATTAACGGTAAACTATCAGTCATTATGGAGTACAATAACTCTAAAGAATTCTTAGAAGTTCATGTGATAAATAGCCTAAGCTAGGAAAGTGAGCACTTGGGATTGTCTAAGGATCTTGATCAAGGAATCACTGGAGATGAAGATTAACAAAAGATTTAAAGCAAACTGAAGTTAGGTATCCCTGTTTCTAAGAAGCTTCTTTCACTTGTCGGCCCATATGATTACTTCAAACGTAATATAAACAATGAGTCTTTATCTCTTATGTTCAGTGTTTTTACTGACATTGAGATTCTCAAAATTTAAGACAACATTTTGAATACAATTTAAAAGAAGAAAACTTCAGGAATTTCGATCTCTCATCCAAAGAAAAGCTATTTATCTTCAGCTAGAAATTCCTTAGCTTCTTCTCCTTTATTCGCATCGATTGATTCACCAGGTCTCAAAAAATCTAGCGAAAATCTAGATTCCTCAACTGCAAAGAATACCTTTGTGAAAATCCAAGGAGTTTAAAATCAAACCTCCCCAACAAAACAACTGCTACTTTCATAAAGTAAAGTATTTTTAGTTGGAGGAACAGCATAGGAAAATATCTAAGACGAATCATTTGAAGAACATGATTAGAATAAATCAGCTAGTTTTGCTGTTGATTTTAGTCCAAACAAAATATCAAATCACAATACTCTCAAACGACTGAATTCAAGTAAAATCAAAAAAAGTTATCTCTCTGGATAAAACAATTTCGTTAATACGGATCATGCATCATTGCAATGCAATCAAGAAGCTAAAGAAACGCTTGATGATGTGATCCATAAATCGGAGATATTCTTAACTCAAGACAATCCATCCAGACAATCGGAAAATAGTGCTATTTTAACAACAGGAAAGAGCACGAATTTGCAACTCAACAATATTTCTGAACATATTCATCAAAAAGAGTAATCTTCTTATGATAAAAACGAATCAAAATCAGATAAATTATAAGAAACAATTCTTAAACTCATCCCTCATAAGCACATCTAAAGAGTTCACTATTCTTAAACGGATAAATAATCTTTTTGGCAGCAGCAAAACAACACTAACAATCAACAAAAAATTTTAAAAATAAACTTCGAAAGCAGCAAACAATTGAATTCACAAGTAAATGTAAATACCTCATAAGATCGCTCACCCATATTAAAATTGCAGAAATTTTTGAGGAATAAATCAAGCATCGACGATAATCACAGTGAATAGAATAATTTACAATCATCACAAATCTTAGAAGATTCATTTATTTTTATTCCAGATGAAAAATTACAATAGAAATAATAGAATTTGAAGGATAAATTATAGCTTTAAAATGTTCAAATCACAGGTAATCTCTCAAAACCTGAGGAGAAACCAGCTCCAATATCTTAAACCAATCAGCATATTTCTTAAAACTATGAAATTTCCTCAAATCTAGCCTAAAATCCTTAAAATTCTCTTCTCTAAGAAGAAAAGAATCTCACTGCACAGCCTCCGTACATCACATGTATCCCGAGAGAAATAACATAATCGAACTTAGCATCTACCTTCAAAGAGAAGAACAGGAGAATTAAATCTATCAGTATCTCTCCGAAGATGTTAAGTTTGAAAAAAGAAAATTCGAATCCTTCAATATCATCAAATCTTCAGTGAATTTCATAAAAAATAAAGAGAACTTTGAGGATTCAAAAAATAGAAGAGAAAAACGAAAGATTTGTTCAGAAATTGGCAGAAAAATTTGATTCTCTAAAAATAAAAATTAAAAAAAAGTGTTTCTTTCATTCCAATGCAGCAAAAATATCATCCAACAGCCATATAATATCTTGAAGTTATAATGTTCCTTTCTCATCGATAGTTCAAATTTAGAATAGAAACAGTGTGGTCTAATAGCTCTTTCTCATTATTGCAATATTTTCCAAATACACATTTTTAGTTCTTTTAACTTTATTTAATTCTTTTAATTGAAATACAATCACAAATCGTTTCCTTTTGATTCTTTAAATGACTTGAGAAATCAAGGGAGTAATTTAATGTAATTCAAAGGATTTGCTTGCGTTTTGTGTTGTTTAGGATTCTAACTATTACTGCTGTGGGAAGAAATAATCATCAAAAATAAAATCTAAGAAGAAAAAAAAAACAAGAGAAAGAGATAGACTGTCATTCAAAAACTTCTTCTTGGAGAAAACTTAGCAAATGCGAGTTATCTTCTTGCTCTTTAATCCGAACAAATTGAAATTTGATCTTTCTTGATATTTTTAATTATTTCTTGATCAAAAAAGTTCATAACAAAATATGCACTCAAAAAAGAATAGTTTCAAATACAATCAAAAACACACATAGTTAGTTCGATTACTCGCAAAAAGCTTTTTGAACCATTTATATTTCTCACAATTAATGATTTACACCATCTATCTAAGTGGTTCTTAATTCTTATTGATTATTATTTTCATTCTCAACAACATCTTTTTATTTTATTCCTTGATCTTCTCCTTTTTTTCTTTCCCCATCACGATGTTCTCCATATTTCTTATTATTATCTTCTTTTTCTTCATTCATTCTACTATTTTCTTAATCTCCCTATCCTTCTTCTTCACCATCTTCATCATCTTTCATATCTTTAAGTAGAAACCCTTGCTTTTTAAAAAATTTCGAAATATGATATTTTGTGATATTCCATTTTTATTCTACTTCCTTCCAATTCCTAAGTTCATTGTAGTCCGCAATCAATTCATCACTTTGAGCTGAAGTTAGATTCTTCAGAAACTCTTAACCCTTTCGATCACTGTATTTTTTAATGTATTTCGGTTTCTTAACGTTGGATTCATTTAAATCAGATTACTCGTTTTCAATATTACTATTGCTTGTACTTGAATTATTATGAAGTTTCTTATTCATGTTGATCTAAGAAACCTATTAATTTCGACTGTTACTTGCACTTGAATCCTCATTGTGATTAATCTAATTATTAGCTGCCTCGATGATAGGAAAAGTACTACTTGGTGATACTTTCTCATCTTTAAGAATTATTGCTGTTTATTCCACAATTTCACTATTTTTCACATTACAATTAGAATCATTCTAATTATTCTGCTCACTTACTCCCAACACCACAAGCTAATCATGATTATTATCCTTAATCTAATCATTTCCAGCATTATTATTGTTATTTTCTTTTTCATTTATCATCAAACTTTCACTTTCTTACTAAACTTCTACTTCTTTAGCATCTTAATTATCTCCTTTCACCTAAGAAACATCCTTCCCTAGATTATTTTTCTTTTCCTCTTCTTGTTTCGATTATTGTTCTCTATTTGCAGCCCTCGTTCTTCCAACAGCATGAACTTCAGTAGTTTTTTCTTTGGAATCTGAACCACTTGTAGTATTCTATTTGTTTGTTATGCTTCTCCTGCTTGATGACACATAAGCTTGTTGCTGTTGTTTAGAATTAGAATAATTTCTCCTTCTTCCTTTCTGTTATCTTCTTCTTTTAGATATCGTTTTTTCTTATTTTCCTAAAGCCTTATCATGAGTTTCATCTTCATCGTCATCGTCATCATTAGCTTCACTTTCTATTTCAATTTCAACTTCATCATCTTCCACTTGGCTAGTAGTTTTTTGCACATTCTGTCTTGCATCATCAGCTGCACTTCTATCATTCGCCAACAAAAGCACTTTACTTTTATCTTAAATATCATCATCATTTTTCTTAAGATTCAGAAATGTAGATGGATTCTCTTCAATTTCAATAATAACTTCCTCTTATTTCAAATTGTTTTCCACCCCTCTTATTGCTGCTGTTACACCCTAATCAAGAATTTATTGTTACTCTTATTCAGTAATCCCCATAGATCTCGCAAATCCATGAGAATTATTGTATTTAAAATTGTAATTTAAACTAAGTATCTCATCATAATCGAGCATCTCCCGGGGATCATATTTGTCAGCAGTCGTACGGGATTCCCTTCTTCTACTATTCTAAGGAATAACATTGCTTGAAACAATGGGAGTTTATTGTTTATTATTTGCAGTATTTCGAGTTATTCGTTAAGATCTCTGCAATGCAAGTGGCACTTCATTTGGTTATTACTATTACGTCGAAAATTGTTTTTCTTGTCCTTGTTATTGTTGTTATTCAACCAGCGATTACTCTTGTTGTTAATGCGCCTGCATCTACTACTGCTGCGTTTTTTATTCTTGCTATTACTTCTCAGAAATACTAACAATCTATTGTTGTTCTTGTTTTGTAGCTAGTGGCAATTGTAGCTAGAATTATTGTTAAATGTTACCACCTGCAACTCCTTCATGCTTCTAGATCAAAGCCATTCTAGTTTTAGCATATTATTGCACTTTCTCATCAGTGATTTCAAATGGGGGCAGATTTTTTATCATAAATCCCTGCAGACAATCCTTAATAGTTTTTTAAATCCCTTTGAAAGACTGCTCAACTATCAGAAGAAGAGGTTGTTCTGATGAAATATTATTTTCATTTGGAAATCTAAAGAGATTTTTGATTGGTTCGTAGATTTTCTTAAGATTTTGTTGTTATTAGAGGTTTTTTGAATTTTAAATAGCACTTTATTGATTTTATTGAGATGTCGTCGCTTATTCAGTCATTAACTATTACTATTTAACTTTACCTCTGATGTCTTCGATTTAATTTTAGATATTAATAAATTTTGATTTATTTTTCTCGAAAAACGACAGGAATTGCATTAATTTCACTTTTTTATCTTAAAGGGAATTGATTAGCATGTCTATGTCGGAAATCAATGAATTAGACCTTGCTTTCCCTTCAAGCCAATCTTCGATGCTGCATTATGCGTAATCTAAGAAATTATCTACATAAATCGATCGATGAATGAAGGACTCATGACAATTAGCACAGATTAAATTCAATTACTTTTCCCGCTCGCACTTGTTATCCACACAGACTAGATTAAGCGCACTTCCATTCTGGCAACTTTTACACGGATTCGACATTATTTTTAGCAGTGAAAATGAGAGGAATTTTGTTTTGTTTTTTCAAGAAATTTTGACTGATTCTAAAATACTTTTTCTTGTGTTTTAAAACTCTTTTATTATTGTTTATCAAAGTCACTACCGTATGAACTGAACTATGAGGTGAATTAGCTTGAAGGTTGATTTCCCTTTTGCTCTTAGTTTCTAAATTTTTTCTAAAAGTGCTTTTTCTTTCCTCTTTTTATGTCTGAGAAAATTTTTCCAATTATAAAAATTACACCACAATAATACGCCTTCGTAGAGTATTTCCCCGACTAGCTAATTTGAATTTATCAGAATAGTTTTCACTCCAGGCAAAACAAATAGGCCATAGGAATTTAGAAAAAAATAGTAAACAACAACAACAATAGCAGCTTTCTTCTACTTTTTCATTTCAAGAAAAGATAATGTTTTTAATGTCTGCGCAAACCTGCCTGATACTTCTCTCAGTTGTTAGCGAAGTTTATTGAGAGAAACTAAAAGGAATTTCCATTGTTTTTCTTTTTTACTTTGAGAAAGAGAAAAAAAGGAAAATTTTAAAACTCCGTTGAAGAAGAGCCAAGAGAGATTTAAGGAAGTTTATTGATTTATTTGTCTAATTAATGAAAAAATAATCCAAACCAGAAAATAACTTTTATCTAAAAAATTATACAGAACTTAGAATCATCCATCTATGTGCATGCTCTCCTCTTATTCTGCACTGAAATGTAGGTTGATTTACTAAAAATTGAAGATGGTTTCTCAGATGCTTGTAATTAGAGTCCAGGTTTTAATATGCCGGCGAGCAAAATTTTCTTAATTTTTTTTCTTTCGTCTCTCTTTTTAGCTTACTTTTTAACAATCAATAAATGCTTTTATGTAACGAAGTTTGCAATAAAAAATAATGGAAAATTTTCTCCATTCTGCCAAGAAAAAGAATAATACAACAACACAATATTCAGTACACACACTCTCTCTTTTAATCGACTTGCTCAAATCGTTGGAGGAAAACACTATTTCTTCAAATAGAGGGTTCTAAATAATTGTCCTCAACTCACTTGTGTATTTATCATTCGCTAATTCTCTGCTCTAAAACCTAAGTCGATTTGTAAAAGGTTTCTTTCGATCTCTTTGAAAATAGCATTAAAATCTAAAATTTTCTTTGAAACAATGTTTCTACGCAGTTTAAAAGGAATAAAATTTTGAAGATGTTAGAAAGAAACGAAAATGCGAGAAAAAATAATACTAATTATTCTCAATTCATAATTTTTACACAAATAAAACAAAAAAAAGCTCAAAATTTTTAAATATTTTTCTATTAATAATATTTTCTTCTTTGCGAATCAAAAGAATAAGAGTACTTAAGGGTTATGTTTTATTGCGTAAAGCAAGTTATTCTCAAGAGGAGTTTCATAGGGACCAAATTTTTTTAAAAAGTAATTGCTTTGAGAAAAATATCTGTTAATATCTTTTTTGTTATGGTTTATGATTGAGATAAACAATAATCAAGGAATTTAAATATTCAGAGGCTAAAAGTCAACATCAAATTAATATTTTTGTAGGGCAATCAAGAAATGAAGAACAATCTATTTTACAAATAAGTTTTTACAAGCAAAAATAATATTTCCTGTTTAGATGATTTTAAAGGGAAAAATAAGAGCCATATGTACTAATGGGTGAGTTCCTGGTATGTAGCTCATATGCCAACTCTTTTTCAAAAAAAAGGTCCCCAAATTTTTAAACGAAAGTTTTCTTCATAGAATCAACATGGATTTCCTATTTTTACTCAGAATTAAACATAAACATAGTTATTATTTTAAAAATGTGGATTGATATAAAAATTTGAGTAAATGAATATTTAAAAATCTTTATTTTGTTTTAATGGGCAAAACATCTTCATTTTAACGAAAAAGCCACAAAGAAATTTTTTTGTAAAAAATCTGAGTAAAGGAAAATAGAATCCTTTGATCTATCTTTTCACATCATCAAGGCGTATTATAGCCTGCGGAATGATTGGTTGATAAGTAGAAGAATAGAAGATAAATTTAGGTTCTAATTA
>Ga0302284_1001191_pt1 | contig 11826 bp, 5 predicted proteins | sample III_Fen_E2_1_FD_198760 | JGI IMG/M metagenome (GOLD analysis project Ga0302284, IMG submission 198760) | Peat permafrost microbial communities from Stordalen Mire near Abisko, Sweden - III_Fen_E2_1 | ecosystem: Environmental > Terrestrial > Soil > Wetlands > Permafrost | place: Sweden: Abisko...
TTTTAGCATTTTTTGTATTTTCTTTTTGTTTTTATATTTGTTTGTTCTTTCAATTTGAAAGAGTATCGTCATATTTGAAATAGGAATCATTTAGTCCAATTGAAGTAATCTTTTTGACTGATTAGTCTGAATAACATTAGTTTGTAAGAAATAGATGTATATTAGGTTTAAATATTTGAATAAAGGTAATTCAAAATAGATGTTTCATATTGATTTCTTTACATTCTAGTCTGATTAGTCCTTCTCTTTATCGATAATAAATACTCACTCATTCAGGATTAGGAGTGATTAAAAAATAATCTTTGAATTATTATTCTTAATAGGTTGCATTTGTTCCCATTAATATCATATTATGTGTAGGAAAAATATTGATTTTTGCTGATTGTTTTAAAATAACAAAACTGCAAGTTTAACTATTCTTTGCCAGCTTTTAAAGTCAAAGAGGAATTCCTTGCATCTCTTCTGATGATCCTTTCTAAAGACTTTCTTAATTCATAATATGATCAAAGAAGCAAGCACTAAGGAAGAAGCTATTCAACATCAGAGAAAGCGATACTGTAGCCGTAGATGCCTTAAGAAGCATTCTAGAATGGTAGTAATCTGGAGTAGAACAAAATTTCTATGTTCGGAGAAAAATAATAACAAAAGTTATTATTTTAAGATGATCTTTCGTTTGTTTCATTTGATTCTGATGAGAATGAGTTCGATGATGTAGAAGTACGTCCAATAACTGAGTAGTTTCATCAAGGCGAGAACAAGGATTGTAAACTCAAATTGTTTTTATTGCAAGATATTAACATTTGTATTTTGCATTTTGAAAAGATCTTTTTGAGGAAAAATTGCAAGATCGATAAGCTACTTTAAATGAAGCACAGAGCAAATATCGTATTGGAGAGTAGTATCAATTAGGATAGAGTAGATAGAGACAAAATGAGTTTGCTGCTATGAGGAAAAGCAAACCAACAATGTTAAGTTAAACAAAATCAAAAGGATTATTATTTACAGAATAACCGCAGCAAACCTATTATCCTAAATAAAAACCTATTAGTAACTTGATGTTTGAGACAATTGGAGACTAAAGGTAAGGTTTTGGTTGGCAAGAATAGGTCTAACCAGAAAAGAAGTAAAAACCTCCATAATCAGCTAATTATGGCAACTTTGCAAAGAGATAAAAAGAATCAGTTTGTCTGGTGCCAATACTTCAAACGAACAGGCTGCAGAGTGCGACCATACTGCCCAATTCTACAAGAAAAATAAATGGAAATTATGTTTCTGTTTAAAAGCGCAACTTTCAAATAAGCAATTTCAAAGAATAAGAACCGAAAAAGCTGATGGAAAACAACAATAATTTGAATGGAGAAGCAGCATTTTCGTTTAAAAATGTATTTACTTTAGCTTAAAACTTAGCCTTTTCACCTTCTGAAACATTGGTTGATGAGAAAGATTCTGAGCTTGGAACTGATGCCTTCTAGAGAAATAAAATAGAAGAAGCAGAAGATAAAGGTCTTCACAAAGCGAAAAGAAGCTCAACTGCTAAATATTTGTCTTGCAGTGGCAAAAAGGATTCACTGATGATAGAGAATTCTGCGAATATGCTAGTCTCAAAATAAAAAAAGAGAACCATTTTTAAGATAAGTTCTAATGTAGGAAACTCTGAAGGAACTAATGGAACTATGTAGTAAAACATAAACCTTTTGTCTCCTCATCATCGATCACCGTCGTTATCTGGTGGTCTAACTGAAGCATCTGTAGATTGGGAGAATAATTTAAAATAAAACAACTACTTTTAATTCGAAACATTGGAATAAACTTCCCTCCCTCGAGCATCAACTGCTGCTCCAACTACAAGAAAAGTTCCTGCGAAAAACAATGGATGCTTGAGTGCTCATTCAAGTTCTGGATTTACAATATCAAAGGGGCTGCAAATGAAGACATTGAAAACCTAACCGTTATTGATGAAATCATCTTCGAATTTGAGTGGATAAGTATCTAAAATTGATTCAGGATAACCATCTCAAGGAAGCGAAATGCCCGTGATAGGGATTTAAAAAAGAAAAGTACCACAGCAGTAATTGCCATAATAATAGATAAAAACGTTTTGGATGAATTCTCAAGACGATTACATCAGGCGAACTCTTGTGAAATTAGGTTGGAAGGAGATCAAATCAAGTAATTCTAACAATTTCGAGTTGAAATGGATCTACATAGATTCAAGTGATGACTACAAGTTATTGTAGGACAATTAGTTTTACAATCATTTTAAAAATAACACAGAACTTACCTCAAAAGGTAGGCTGCATTATAATCTCAAAAATAATTCATCCTATGGAGTTAATCCAGAAGAATTCTTTCCTAGATGCTTTGATCTTGGAAGTGATGTTGAAAGGGAAGAGTTCATCTAAGAATATAAAGTAACTCAAGATTTATTAGAAAGTCTTCAATTATTATTCTTAATTTGCTTGAAAAAAAAAGGCTTTTTTTAATAATTTTACATTTATTTTGAAAAAGAGAATGAACGTACTCGCTGTGCTGATCAAGCATATTGAGTACATTAAGATGAGACGTATGGAAGCATATTAGAAAGCTAAATAACTCTATAAGCTTAAGCAAACTACTAAATTAAGTGATCAACAGCATCGACCTATTTTTTCAAAAAAGAAAGATAAATTTCACAGTGCACTTATCTACGAAGATGCAAAAAGAGATAAGAGATTTATTGTCAACACATCTATTATCTCATATGTCATTGAGTTTCTGAAAAGAGCTAAGAAACAGGATGAGAATTGTCTAGAGGAGACTCATGAATTGAGGGAAATTGAGGATAACTAACGAATAGATTCTATGATTGCAGAATATGCTAAATTAACTGTACCGTTTGATGAAGACACTCAACTTTTCCAGCGGATATCTGGGATGACTTAAGAGTTCTGGTAGACGCCTTCGATGAAGCTCATCACTAAGCTCTATTCGCTTTATAAGTTTGTGAAAAAAACTGATCCATAGTTTAAAGTATGGATTATCAAGCCTACAGCGAATTCAAGGTAACGAATAGAAGAACGTTGAAAGATATGAAAGTCAGGAAAACTACTATTTTTTCTTTTTTTTGCATCTTATTTAAACATTTTTCAATGTTAAAAATATTATTTAGAGGCTAGGGGATATGGTTATTAGACAAATGGGAAGATGCAATAGACTGTGGAATGAAACTGCAAGCTCGTTTAGTGTAGAAATACATAGAACATCCTTTGATTTTCTCAGGTGAACGATATGGAAATTTAAATAACAAGAAGTTTGACATTCGGCAGTGGGTGCTAGTGAACAGAATGAAGCCATTACAGATTTATTACTTTTAGAACAGCTATTTACGAATTTGCAATAGCGATTACACCACAGGGGACATCAAAGATTTATCAAGACACTTAACGAATTTCAGTGTTAACAAGTAGGGGTTAAAGAAAGAATAATGGAGTGAGACAGTCCTTGAATTAAGAGAGTTTGTGGATATGCTTCAAGAAGCAAAAGGAGTGGATTACCATAAAGACATTAAGCCAGGAATAAAGCAGCTGATTGTTAATACATTGAAATCAGCAGCTCCGGGGATAACTCACAGATAACATAGTTTCGAACTCTATGGATTTGATATTCTTTTAGATGAGAATCTCAAGCCTTGGCTACTTGAAGTTAATATGAGTCCAGCTTGTTCAGAGAGAACCTAATTTCTGACATAGATGCTTAATGATATGGCCGTGAAGATGTTTAAAATTGTTTTTGAAGGAACAGAGTAATAGATTAAGGATGAGTAGGAATTGTCGGAATTAAGAGATTCAGAATAGGAGTTGTTAAACACAGTGAATAATAATTGGGAAGAGATCTTTAATGAGGAAGAGGAAGACGATTTCTAAGATGAAATAGAATAAAATGCGCTTGGATTCAATACGGATGCATAATTAGTAGTAATTGGCTAAAAAGCTGATCTAAAAAAGGAGAAAAATCTTGATAAAAAGTTCTTCTAATATTGGTAAAATTTTGCATTAACAAAAGAAATTTAAGGATTATTCTTAAGGTAAATAACCATTTATGTTAATGAATATGTTCTTGAATACATTAATTAGGGCAACAATCTCGATTTAAACAAAATATCGACAATACTTAGCAAAGAAACAGCTGATCTTGCTACGAAAAATCAAGAGTTCGTTAATCATCTAAAAAAATATTAGGATGTACTTAGCTAAACGTAGATTGAAGTTCTTGCGATAGACAAAAGCTGCAGTGAAGATCTAATCTATTTTTAGAATGAAAATGTCCATGAAGAAACTAGTTTACCTCCGAGAATATCGAGCAGCTACAAAAATACAGTGCTTGTTTAGAATCAGTCAAAGTAGATAAAGATTATTGTTCTTAAGAAGATAAAGTAAAGCGATTATCTTATAATGTTGGGTAAGAGTTTGGAGAGCTGCAAAGATCCTGCTGGAAAAGAGAAAAGAAAGGAAGAAAATTTTGTTGATTTAGGAATTTATCAAAAGAAGATTTAAACATAGAGTTGAATAGTTGAGGAAGATTTAAGCGTATTGGCGCATGGCAAAGTGTAAAAAGAATTATTCTGTTTAACTTGCTCGACATAAGGCAGCGATTAAACTACAAGCGTTCTTTCGAATGCATTTAGCAATGTAGCAGTTGTAGAGGCTTCGCATTTCCTTTTTAGCTAAAAGAATTTTCAGAAAACACTGGGAATTTTTGCTGAATAAAATTAAAGAAAAAGCAAAATTATTCAATTTTGTAAAGAAATTAGGAATAATTCTTATAAACTCAAAGAAGAGCACATGTTTAAGTCTGATTAATACAAAGGCTCAAGAGCGAGAAAGAGCAGCATTGATCATTTAAGGTTTAGTTAAAATGAAGAAAGCGAAAAGGCTAAGAAAAAGAATGAAGAGGCTTCGTCTATTAATCAAATTTTAAGTAAAAATACTTACAAAAATAAAATAATTCTCTAATTGGTGGGTTAGTTTTAGCTAATTTTAAAAGAAATTTACAATTTAAGATATTCATTTATCAGCAATTCTTTTTTTTTGTTGTTGGTAATATTATTTTTGTTTTTTCAGAGACGATTTCGAGTATTTCTCTAGCGTTGTTAATTTTTGGAATACTTTAATTCTCGAAAAAGAGCTATTATTATAATTATTAACTTCTTGAGAAGAGCAAATGCTATGAAATAGCTGAAATATCTCAAATAATAGAGATTAAGAGTAGAAAATTATAAAAATTAATTTTATTAGACTGATAATTTTAGGAAGAATATGATAAACCAACCATTTGAGATCGAAAAAAGAAGTTCTAGCAGCCTTAGATAGACAATCAAATATCAAGATACACCACCCTACAATAATAATCTTCAACAAAAATAGCCTGCTCCTTAATTCAATTACATGAGGGACACCAAATCAAAAATTAATTCAAATTAATTCAATACTATCAGCACTACCAATAGCAGCAGCAAAACTAATAAACCTTAACAATCTCGAAAACCAAATAAAACTTAAGTTTAGATGTTAGAAAGACCTTCTTCCTAGCAAAATGTTCTTAGAAAGTAAAAAAATACTATCCCTAATTTGCGATAGTTAGATATTGATTAGTTAATTTACAATTATGCAAATGAGCCAGAATATGAACGGAATCTTTCTCCAAAGCAATTAGTTTTACCAAAAACATTCGATTAATACAGACATCTTAGAATGGGTGATTTGAGGAATTAAGATAAAAATATGAGTATTCCTGAAATTTAAGCAAATTCTGAGCGGTTCTTGTAAAAAAATGGTGGATTGTTTCCTCTGAAACGGACGATGATGTTTTGAGAAATTGTGTAAAATAGTTTATGAATTTGTATGAATTTTATTTTAGGAGTTATGCAAAATTCTGTTGATATTTTTCAATGATTTTAACAAGGAGAGACACGTAAAACAAAGAATATGCATTAGAGCGATATATTTGATTTATTCTCAATCTCCAATAAGGCATCTTTGTTTGTGCAGTTAGTGCCAGTGTTCTTCTTTTTTCTCTTTTCTAAGATAAATGACAATTGAATTATCTTTAATTTGAATTTTGCATTTTGAAGGGTCAATGTTATTAGACGCTTTAGGTACAGAGAAAAGATAGTTCTTGCCTCTGAATTCATGTACTTTCACTTCGAAACTGTTATCAAGGAATCTTGAACTGATTTTGGAAGCATCGTGGTTTCCAATTCCTGGAATATCTACGTTAACTCTTTGGTTTATTGTAAGAAAGGAAAACAATCAAAATTAGCTTGAAAATGTCTATTAGTTTATTACTTGATGCCCCATTCTCCTGATTCGAAGAAAGAGAATTTCTTGAGAGTTTCGTAGTAAATTTTCTTCTCATCACTGACCAAAGTTGGTTTAGGTGCATCTGTTTGATTTGGCAAGCAAAATATTAAAAATGTCAGGAAATCATATTTGAAAAATAGTTCTATGATTGCATACCACAAAGAAGGAAAATATCGCTGCCTTCTTAGAAGAAACTACTGAAGAGCATGTTGAGATTGCTCAAGGGTTTGGCATTCTCAGTTGTTGAGATTTGTATGTACGTAGGATTGAGATCAGTGCGAACTTTAGCTGCTTCAAATAAAAATTCTTAAAGTGTCAAGGAGTTCTCAAAGCGATCTAGCTATTCAAAAGGTACTTCGTACTTATAAGGATAGTATCCTTTGTCAGATAGATTAGGATATTTTAAATGTAGGTACAACAACATTTTTACTTATTTATTTTTCTCTTTTCTATTTGTTTTATCTGAATATTATTCAATTTGGTTGCTTTTCAAAATGAAATGATCCCTTTGATAGCCCCCTGGATATAAATTGATCAATTAGAAAATTTTTAGAACACTTCAGTTTGAGAAATATTCTTTTTTGCAAAGATTGCTTCCAATTCCATGAGAGCATGAGATTTTAAATGTAAAATTATTAAAAACCTCTTCATTTATTTGCTAGTTTTTCTACTTCTATTAAATTCCTTCTTATCTTTCATTTTTATAAGCGCGTTCTCGTATTTTACAAAAGACAAAAACTCTAAGAATATTTAAAATATTTTCCTTTCTTTTGTTATTTGCTGGAGAATTTATCATTAGCAAATTGTTTTTAACAATCCAGAACAATAAACATCACGGATTTGAGAAATTTCTTCTTTTCCTTTCTAGTATCTTAGATTTCGCATAAAACTCCTTGAAAAAAGCAAAATCTACGTTATGGAATATTCCTTCGTTGTTAAAAGCTTTGGAAAAATATCATTTGAGGAGAAAAAATTAAAAAATAACAACAAATTTAATTAATCTAAAGAAAAAAGAATATCACAGATAAATGACTTCAACTTTCAAGAGACTCATTCCTTCTTTAAATAGAATTCTTGTTAAGAAAGTAGAAGCTTAGACTAAATCTAAGTCAGGAATCATCCTTTAAGACCCTACGGATAAGACTACCTTCGGTGAAGTCATCTCAACTGGTCCAGGTAAAAATAACTCATAATTATCTTTCTTTCACAAAAATAATTGTTTTATTTTGACATATTTTCAGGAAATATCGACTTGAATGGTAAGATTATCCCATTGGCCGTGAAGATTGGTGATCTCGTTGTGCTTCCTGACTACGGTGGTGCTAAGATTAATTTAAAGGATGGTGATTTTTTCGTGTACAGAGACACTGATGTTATTGGCACTCTCCAAAAGGAATGAGAGTTGGCATTTGCAATAATATAAATCAGTTACATATTCTTGTATGTGCGTGAGATATAATTTTGCTCAGTTTATTTCATATCTTGCTTTAAATTGATATTTCAATTCTTTCAACAATAAAGAAAACGCCAGTTATCTTTTCCTCTTTTGGATGGCAATATTTTTAAGTTTTTCATTGCCGTTCCTTAAATAAAATTCTTTTGTAAAACTAAATCTCACCAGGTCAATAAATTTACTAAATATCTCCAACATTTTGGATCATTTTGCTAAGAAATAATCAGTTCTAACAACATTTAAATGAGATTCTCCTATGTAGGTATTCAAAGTTAGATCCTTTTCAGTGATTTATCTTTTGTTTATCAATAAAAACCGTTATGGGCTCCTTTTTTGTTCTTAGGGTCCATCTTTAATTAGATTATTCTAGAAAACAATGATTTTGATTAAAAGAAGATATCTAAATTTGATCCTGTTATCAGAATCAACAACTGCTAGACAAACAATACCGAAAACTATAAATTTGTTTTTGATTCAAAAACTCGTAGTTTTTAACAAAAAATGTTCAAATCTACTCACTTTTTCTCTCATTTGCTCATGCATTTTTTCTTTGCTTCTCTTGTAAGAGTGCATTGAGGAATGAATGCAAAATGTAATTCTACTCCGCTGAATAAATGAATTTCTTTCCCAACTCGACTTTACTCATCTGAGAAGAATTTTCAAATAGATTATCCAATATTTTATCTATTTTTTAGTTATTATCCGAAGTCTGAATGAACGAACTGTAGAATATTTTCTTCACTTCATTTCTTTCAATCATGTGACTATCATCTTCATCAATAAAGTCAAGCAACAGAATGAACTTCTATTCTGGTAAACCTTCCTAGAAAACAATACAAAACAACCAATCTTTTTCCAATTTTCATAATTGTAATAAATCAAAAGTTTTTGCTATCTTTTTGGAGAGATTTAAATTTACTTAAAGTATCTTGCAGAGACTGTAGAAGTAAGCATATGTGGTTTTCGTGACAGTCCTTTTGAATGCCAAGAAAGCAATTCGATTTAGAAACAATTTATCCTCAATGTTGAGTTCTTCTATTTAAAGAATCTCTTAGAACGCCCTGTTTGATTCGAAAACAAACTTGTCTTTGATCGTAGAGTCTTCCTTGATTTTAAAGAATTTCCTCATATCTATTTTCTCATTATCCTCGTCGATTCCATTTTAATCTATATACTAAACGCGAAATTGCTAAAAGATTTAATTGATGCAAGCATGCACTGGACTCTTTTTGTAAGTTGGAAGAACAAAATATTCAAATTTCTTCCATTTGCTCTAAAATTCCTTAGGATTCTTTAAGGTACTATTTTCAACATATCCAACATGAGATGCTGCTTCATCTTTATTCATATCATAGCTGAATTACTTGAGAATCTTCACTGGATGTTCCATGGAGTTCGTGAGTGTGTGGAATTGATTGAAGCAATCTTAACAAAATGGTGAGCTGCATTCGGTGCATTCAAGAGCAGCGAGTGCGTTATTGCATTCTCTACATGCGATAATAGGATTTTTCTTGTAACTTTCAATTTATTTTAATCTTTGAATTAATTCCCGTTCTATTTTAATGTATGTGCTCCTAAGAACACCGAACACTTCCATATTGTATTATGTCTTTTTCTTATTTACTATTCCCAGTTAGCTTACTTTAATATCTTCCTCTTTCTCATTTCCTCTCTTGTATTGGCGATACTCCGGTGGACAGTGCGATTAGAAATATTTTTTTTCAATCACCAGTTACTCCGCTTCCTCATGTTTTTTTTTGACTTCTGCCTCGAATTCTTTGTTCAATCTCGCCCTGTCTTATGCCCTCTTCTTATCAGCTTTCTCCTTGTCCTTGTCAGCGTTCTAAATTAGCTTGTCTTGCTCTCTAAAGAAAACAATAAGTTATTGTTAATTGTAAAATAACCACATCAAAACTAAAAGAATTGATGTATTTATCAATATTATTTTTTTATTTAGTTAACTCTTTTATGATTGCTCCTTGGTATTGCCATTTTTCTTCTTCTTTACGAATCCACTCAGGTTTATCAGAGATGATTGCTTGAAAGATATATTTGAGACCTATGATCAAAATGAACAGAATAATGTAGAGCCATGTTTTGATTGTTCTGATTTCATCATTCGTATACAAGGACTCAGTAATGAATAATTCAATTAATTTATCATCCTTTTTGTAAAGCAGTCCTATGTTAGATACCTGTTTTATAGAGAATAATTGGATATTAATATGGATTTTTTGGGATCAATTGTGTTACCACTGAGACTAGCGAGAAGCATTGCCAGATAAACAACCACTCTCCTATTCCTGCACTTCTTTAACAAGTCGGACGTTTGAGAACATACATAAAGGCATTCAGTTTATTCCTTATATCTAGAGAATCTACTACAAGACATATTGCTGGGCCGATTGGAAAAGCAGATGCAAAAAGTGTGACATATCCAAGATCGATAAATCCATCTGAATAAAAATTCACGGTGTCCAAATAGTCCCCTCGAAGTGAATTAAGCTCAATAGAGTCAACATCAATATGACGGATAAGCTTAATTTCAGGTTATTTCATGTTATGCGCTTCATCTTTATCCTCACGAACTAACGAAATAACTGCTCGATTCAAATTTAACATTTCTGTTGAGCAGTAGTCGTTCCAATATTTTTCGATAATATCTTTGTTTTCTTAGACTTTAGATTCATCGAGTTATCCTTGACTAAGATGATGCTCCATAGCTCGAGTTTTGATTTTTTCGAAGTAGTTTTTTTCAGCTCTTTTGTAAAAATATAACGGCAACCATACATTCAGTAATGTTCCATTTATCTAGATTTTACAAACAATCAACATTAGCCTTAAGCTAAATTTATCCCAATAATTTCATCAGTTTACTTATTTCACAAGTAGAATCGGCAGGAGCATGAAGAAGAGCGTTGAGAAATTAGAATCCCCTTGCAGGAAGGCTACATAGAACAATGCAAAATAACTATTGAGTACTTTAAATGCCATAAGTTTGTAGATGATCGACTGCTCATAGGAGAATTCATACTTATGATTCTCATACTACGCGAACTTCCTGACGAAGAAAGTGTACACGAAATTGAGAACTTAAATACTGACACCTTGTAGAGCACCTGCTAGTGTCTTATACAGATTATTCTTTGTACTGGTGGAGTTAGTAGTTGTGAAGGATTTCTTGAAATCGTCAACGATTATGAAAGTATAGACAACTAGAAACATCAATCCAGCGAGAATAGGGATGGTCAGTAGAAGTTTTAATATCTTTTTTTTTGAAAAATGAAAGGGTTTTAGATGAATAATTAATCAATAATTTAATTGTAAAAAATGAATTATTTTTTGTTGTTACAGTTTATGCTTTTTTCTAGTGTTTTGTGAGAGCCCCTGTGATAGCAGATATACACTCATCACCTACAAAATCCTCTCTCAGCTGTTTATTAAGTATATCAGGATTGTTCATGAGTTCAAGAGTTCCCCATCGGTAATTGATTTCTGAAGTTTTGCGCTTCCAGAATTCGACAATGATTGTTGACCAGATCATCACATAAAATACCCAAAAGGAAATTAAAATATTATTGTAATCTGAAGTACGTTCAGCAATAATGTAGATCTGTAGTGCTAAACCAGGAGCAGCTAGGAGCATTTGAAAGCATGTTACAAAACTCTTCCAGCCAAAATAAAATGCTATTTTTTCTCCAAAATACTACCGAAGCAGGGTAACAGACGTAAAATTTTATTCCTTAGATTCAAGTAGATAGTCGTCCATTTGATTTAAAGGCTATGGCCAATACCATTTAGTGTCATCTACCCATTGGAATTTTATTCTCGCAATACCACCGTATGTGTGCATTTTGTAGTAAGAACGAATGAGTTGCTAGGATTTGAGATCAGAAAGATTAATAATATTATTTAGTTGCATTTCGATGATTTCCTGTCGTTATTTCGATCGAAATGGTTCAAATTTAGTTACATTTTCAGGGTTGAAGAGCTCGTATTAGTAAGAATCAACTAATTTCATTAACATCTGCAGTT
>Ga0302284_1001194_pt1 | contig 11788 bp, 7 predicted proteins | sample III_Fen_E2_1_FD_198760 | JGI IMG/M metagenome (GOLD analysis project Ga0302284, IMG submission 198760) | Peat permafrost microbial communities from Stordalen Mire near Abisko, Sweden - III_Fen_E2_1 | ecosystem: Environmental > Terrestrial > Soil > Wetlands > Permafrost | place: Sweden: Abisko...
TAGTTTCAATTAGATGATATTTACAAGAATAAGCTTATCTTTTGTCAGTGCTGGTCTGTTGTAAAATACATAGTTAGTAGAGGTTCGTAAGCAGTTGGGAGATCTTTTGGTATGAATAGCGAAGATTTATGAGCATGAATAGTTAGATTTATATCGATTTGATGGTCTTTTATTCTGAAGATAAAAGGCCGAGACATAATCGCTCTTGAGATATCTTTAAAGACATAAGTTACCCCTTAATTGAGTTCTTAGGGTATATCGAAGTCGATAATAAACAGAGCTTTCATCCATCCGAATTTGTATCTCAATTGCTCTCTATTTTTTTCAAAAATTTGTTGTTGTTTTTATCAGTTTTCTTAATTTAATAATTTTAAGCATAAAATGTAAATCAAAATAGATAAATTTATATTCTTTAGATTACTTTGAGTTTCTCATGGATGATAAGAAGCCCTGATCCCAGAAAGAATGATGGAGCCTTCCTTGTAGAGTGTCGATGAAATTATTCATAATGAAGTGAAGACGTTCAATCCAAAAATCAGGAGCTGCATCACCAAGAGAGAGAATTTTCTCACGGAGAAGAAGCCAATCAGCTAAAGAACTACGAAACACAATATTCTTGATGACATAAGGGTGTCCAGCAAAGATTTAGTATGGCAGACTATGCGAAGGGTCATCGCAACATCCAGGATCAAGAAATATTAGTTGATTGTAAACATGCTAGGAATGCCGCTTAATTTGAAAGTTACTCCCTAAGAGCGCTTCCCCTTATGATTCTATGAGTTATTCTTTATTGTGTTCTTAAATTTCCTTCAGTATTTACTCCCATGAAATGACTTCACATTACTGTAAAAAGCCAAAATTAAAATTGAAATAAAAAACCAAACAAAATATTAATCAGTAAAAAAAGATAATATTGCTGTTTGTACTCAAAAAAGTGAATAATAGATAGCAGGTAAATAAGTGCTTTAAAGGAAAACAGAAGATCAAATTAAATCAAAAATAACCCTGTCATAAACTGCAGGGGCATTTCATCTTAATGTGTAAATAATTTAAAATGACAAGATAGCAAAATTAAAGTTGTTTTATCGAATGAAAATAGAACAAAAATCACTCATTATTGGAAAATTCAAGTGGGGTTTGAATTTTTTTAAAATGATAAAGATAGGTGTTGAGAATATAATTACGTGATTTTGGTTTGATGGAGATGTTGATGAGGGTTCTCTTTGTTTCTAATATTATATGAGACGAGTTTCTTTTGGCAGCTACTTTGGACCAGGAAAGAGATCTCCACCTCGAATGTGATTACAATTATAGAAGCCTTTAAGTGTGAGGAGAATCTGATCCCAAATATCCTATGGATTCAATACAAGATCTTCATTGAGAGTGTAAGCCATGTAAAAAGCGTCGAATAGCGAATTACGAGTTGGACCAAATAATATTGGCTGCTCGTGTTTAGTGAAATCTTTAATAACCTGTCCTTCTTTTTTCTTGTGCTTTGTGCATCCCTAAAGAAGATTTATTGAATTCAGTCCTACACCTTCGATTCCATGCAGGTCACGAATTTACTATTTGACATCTTCTGGAGACGCTGTTTTTCTTGAGAACGTTGGTGACGTACTTGAGCGCTTCTTTTTGAGTTCGAGATCTTCTGCTGTAAATGATGCAGAATTTGCACTTTTTCTAGAGAAATCTTAAATTGTTGTGATTGTCGTGGATACAATTTAGTTGACTTAGATTTTCACAAAATTCTTGTATGTTGATCCCGAGATAGGGACGAGTTAGATATCTATTCCTTCTTCACTTTTTAAAGGAGAAGAACTCTAATGCTCGCTATTTAGATGAATAGGTTAAATGCCATTTTCATCTCCTTAATAAGCTATTTTATAGACTTTCGAATGCACGTAAAGTTAGCTAAATGTATTAGTTGTTTTTCGGTGCACCTTAGCTGTTGCACAGGAATTTCCCATAGAGGAAATTATTTTTGTCGAAAAAAATGAAGAAAAAGCAGATAAATCGCAGAATTTAACTAGAAAATAATATTTATCCTCTGGTCGAATCGAGTTTAGCTCGAAGTTTTTAGCTGAAATAGATAGGAAAAGCTGAAATAATGCCCTTTTGAATAATAGGATTGTATATTTTGTCGAAAAGCTATAACTCTGACAATGACCTATGTCAGTGAGTGGAAGTACGGAGGCAGAGGAGAGGCTACTGAGCTTGGTTGCTCACTTACCTTATATGTTTAAGATATTAATTAATAATAAGAAGTTTGAGAAAATTAAACATAGATGAATCAATTTCATTTGGGATAAAGTAATCAAATTCAAATAAAATTTATGTGATCTTAACTCTCGCTTTCGCGTTCGCTAGAAGTAATATTGAGTTCTTCTACCCCCCCACTTCCCCTATGTCCATTCAACCAAACGGTTCTCTCTTTCTTAATAACCTGGTCGAAATGGGGAGCAAGAAGCGTTTAAAATACGTGGTTTTGTTTGTGTGGTTCTGTAGGGTCTCAAGAACTCTCCCTTTTCTTGCTTGTAGTTTTAAATCGTTTCTTTATTTTGTTTTCTAAAAAGCAACTATTTTGACCATTAATTTTACAAAAAAATAACAAACATTCTTCGTTTAGTATTTCCCTCTCTTCTATTCTTGTCAAACTGTACTACTCACACAAAGTATAACCTCCATTGAACCATATTCAACAAATAAATCGCTTTTACTGACAAGATAACTACATATTTTCCTCTAAACCAATAGCTTATTCTTGTTTTAGAGGATCATGATTTTTATTCGCAAAGTAGCTTTCACAAAAAAGTTGAATTTATCAAAAAATATGATCAGAACTATTTGTGATCAGAACTGTATGTGATAAGAACAAATAGAAATGGCTGATCATTTGAGTATTAACGATAATGAAAGATTCATCTTATTTGGGATCTTAACAAGGAAAATAGAAACCAAATGCATGATGGGTTCTGCTTTTCCATTGAAAGTGGTTCAAAAGTAGTGAAAAAGAGAAAAAGGTCTTTTAGTCTTCTGCTTATTTTTGGCAGGTAGTTCTCCTTGTTCGAAAAAAAGCTATGAGTGAAAATATAAAAAATGTGGTTTAGTAGCCAAACACATTTGAGAGTATTGAGAGTATTTAAATCAGATTTTATTTTTGGTTCAGATGAATCATTTTTTTAGCATAAAACGCTTCTTTTTTTTTGGTAACAGCGAATAATTCCAAACTGTGAAAGCGCTGTCACTCTTTTCAAATGTGAAGCGTCACAGAATATTAATGAATTATTAAATAATTACTGTTTTCTTTGATGGTAATTATGAAGAGAATAGAAAACATTTCGTGCTAGTTTTACTTGTCTAAATACAGTGTGTAGAAAAAATAAAAAAATGCATAGAGGAAGGAATTGAATCATGCATCTCGTCTTGGAAAATATAAAGAATCGCAGTTACATAACTATTCTTACCTTTCGGATGGGATTGATGCTTAATTGGAGAGTTTTTCACATCCTAGACAACTTTTTCTTTGTTTTTACATCACAGCTTGTTTAATTTATCTCTAGTGGGAATCAGACCAGCTTTGCCCTTCTGATCAGAGTTTAGTAATTGCTTTTTCTACCCAAGAGTGTTTTCAACAAAATGGTTGCTAACTCTCTCTCTCAATCATTCTCCGTTTCTTATCTTCTCATGTTCGATTCTGGTTTCTTATGTTTATCCAAAATATTTGCGCGAAATAACCAAAGAGGATCTTCACTCATTTAAATGAAATCATCCCTAAAAATTGAGAACACTGTTTTGCATTTTTGTTGAAGAAAATATTGGGGCTTAAAAGTAAATTTCTTGGAATTATCTGTTGAAAGCTGATTAGAAGAAGTTTTTCAACTTATTGAAAGGGTATTTTTACAACTACAACAAAAATCAACCAGCTTTATGATTTATTTCTTTTTGTTTTTGTTTTTTTTATATCTCTCTCAAGAAAAAAATACATTAGTTTTTCTTCTACAGCTGATTGAAATAAAAGTATTCCAAGCATTTTAGAACATATCCTAGTGACATTTTATAAATAATGCAGGAACAATTAACCAATGGCTATATGGAATAGGCCAAGTCAAGTCCATATTATTAGAGTATTATCTTTACCTTTTTTTGTTTACTTTTTACTGTGAAAAATAAAGTTCCAATTCAACCAAGGAGAACGAAATAATAAACAATCAAGAAGTAAGATAATTTATGGGCAAATTAGATAATTATGAAATACACATTTTAATAAAGAGCATTTACTCCAATGATTAGAAGAATCTTTGTTGTTTTTTGGTTGTAATATAAATAAGAGATAAATAAATCCTTTCAATAAACATAAAACAAATCATTTTCAATATTTTTTAAGGATAAACTATGATGAATTGTGAAGGATAATTTAACATTATTAAACAATAAATCAACGTCTTACATGTTTTATATGATTATTTGAGAAAATAACACACTCTTTTTCTTCTTCCATTCTTCATAATAATAATCTCCCTTCTTTTTCATTTATTCTTCGGGAAAAAGGAAGAAATATTCTTATGATACAAGCGACTTTCGAATTCTGAAAGCTTCAAAGTAAGGCTCACACTTTATTCCTAAGTTATCGTTCTTTACTATTTAAATTTCTTTGTTTTGATAAGAAGTTCTTCAATATTTTAAGGAATTTTTCCCAAATATGAAATATTGCTGCTGCTTTCAATGGTTTTATTTGAAGAATGAAACCGAATAGAACTTTGAGAGTGATGTGTCTTAGGAGGGAGAGATTAAGGAGATTATTACTTTAATTATGTTTGTTGTTTATCAAATTAACTCCATTATTTTATATTATTATTATTATTGCTGCTGCTTTCAGTTATTTTCATTTGATTTTTTTCATTATTCAAAATCCGAATTTATTCCTCAAAAGGCATATCAATCTCCTTCATATATTGCCTAAAACCCTTCTCTCGCTTATTCAGACAATTGTTGAATTTATTTTTAATATTAGAAAACAATTTCTCTTGAGATCTTTAACTATTTTCGATTTATTCTGATAATTTTGTAATTTCTAACTTTTAACTGGTGACTTTCTCTCCAAGCTTATCGATTTAACAGCTGAATGAATTTTTTGCTGCCTCTCTTGGAGACATGCTCACAGGTGTAATGTGATTTTTTGATCTGGGACTTATTGATAAGGGAAGGGTTATTTTTTTAGTTTTTTTGGAAAATATTTTGTCGTGATTTTCTTGGAATGCTGCTGATATGTCTGTATGTTTGTCGAGTTTCAAAGAAAAAATATTATTATCATTTTTGTTCATGGTTTATTCTTGAATGATAGGATCCTTAATGCAAGGATACTATACTTGAGACTGAATGGAAGGAGAAGGGAATGAAGCATTTGTAGAAAGTGACTCATTTTAAGGTGAGTTTGATTGTTTTTTGAATACTTTTGTTTAAAGTAAATTGTATCGTTGTTGGTGTTGAGTATTCTCTATGGGTTTACTATTTTCTCTTTGAGAATTGAGTGACGAAGCATCAGAAGAAGAGGAAGAGGATAAAGATAACATAGATTTTTTATTTAACTAAAAGATTGCTAGTTTATTTGGTTATGAAGCTGGATTGGTATCTAAAGACAGAGAAGGAGGGATTTCAAGAGTGTCGGGCTTTTTGATTTCCTTTATGGACGTGAAATTTTCAATAGATACAGGAAGACCAACATTCTGAGCAGTGACAACAAGAGAACTCGATGGTGCAAGATTCTTCTCAAATGAATTTGTTTTTTTATATTCTGGTTTATTAGGAGAAATCTACTTTTCTTAAATCACAAAAAGATCAGATTTGGAAGCTAAAATGGGATTTTGAAAAAGATGTATGTCTTCTTTCGAGAAATGAGTTAGAACATTCGGTATAAAAGGCTGTGATTTACATTCTCGTAGTTGATTTTGACTGAAAGTCGTGCCATTTACAGATACTCCTAGATTGACACCACTAACATTATTATTACTACTACTGAGATTATTGTGAACATTTTTAGAAGTATCCTAAGAAGGTATCAGATAATTGCTGATTGAAGGCTAAGGAAAAATACGCGCAGTTGAATTCCTCTTCATGAGTGCTTTAATTTAATCTGGAGAATGAGGTGGATTTATATTTCTAAATGATTTTCTATTGAGAATTCGTTCGTCGTAAATTTTTTCTAAATAAATTCGATTCAGTTTTTTGTAGATAAAAACATCTTCTTTTGCTAAATCACTCACTACACTGGATTGCTTTTCATGTGGAGAATTAATTGAATTCATCTTAGGTGCTGCAAAATATGATCTTTTCATATTTTATGTAGCATCTTAATTAAAGGTGTCCTCAGCAGATTCTTCTTCCGATCGAAAAGTTGTGTTAATTCCAGGGACTCTAATAAACGAGTGATGCCGCAATGAAGATTCCTTAGGGGTTTGTTCGTCGTCACTTTCTGGAATAAGTGTTGTGGCTCCCCAAGAACCATATTAGCCAGAATATGGAGATAGCGTATTGGGATTATAATTATTGCTATTTAAAAGTGAGTTTTTCAGTTCCTTTATTGTTAATGGAAGTGAAGGATTGCTGTTGGTTCGGAGGTCTTTTAAGGAGAGCTACTGAAATCTCGGTTTCACATCATCTTCTTTAGAATCACTTTGCTAGAAATATTTCTCTTTAAATCTTCTAAACTATGTCACACCTTAATGTGGAAGTGGTTATGTTGAAAAGTTTGCGAATTCCTTCATTCCTATGATTTAAGTAAAACTACCCACAGATTTTATTCTTGTGTGAGAGGAATACTACATCGTATCTGATTTATTGGACTTTACTCCAAATCGTGAGCTTAATCTAGTTCCTCCAACCTACTAGTTTTCAGGCATCCCAGGTATGATACTTTTTAGCTACTTTTTTTCAGGAAATTACACTGGATCTTGTTTCGTTTGAAAAAGATTTGAAAGTGCTTCATTTTTGATTTTCTTGTCTTTTCCTGGAGACAATTAGTTAGCTTATCCAGGGGAGACATTAACTGATTATCTAAGTGAACTACTTTTTTGTTGATTTTCTGAATTTTTAGGCGATGCATTTGCTGATAGCTAGTTAAACTTAGGATTTCGCTGGCTCATAAAAAACTAATCTGATTTATTATTTTAATTTGATTTCGAGGTGTGCGCAGTATATTTTGTTTCCATCTTATTCACTGCACTCTTAGTCTACCAGCTTTGAGTGTTATTCAAAGCCTTTCCTGTAGCTTTATTTGGTGAATTCTAAGCAAAAGTTGCAGGATATTTCTAGTTGACTTGCACAGAAGCTTTAGCTTTTTCAAGTGAAATAAATTTCCTCATGTCATTCTAGAATATTTTAAGTTTTATTTTATCGCTGCCATATTTCTACGCTTCGAAGCTTGCATATTTGTTAGTACTTGTGGTATTATTGCTGTTATTTGTACTATTAAACGTAGCTTAGTTACTCTCCTCTGTATTTTCGAGGAAAAAATACCCTTTTGTTTTTGCTAAACTTTAAAACCGCACTTTCTACTAAATTAATTTTTATTACAGTGCCGATATCTTCGTAGATTTATTTTCGCTTTCACTATCTTGTTCATCTTCTTTACTAGATAAAGCCTTCACTAATATTATCGCAGATTAGGATTTTTTTAATCCAGCTCCTTTGTTGCTACGAGAATTTATATTGGTTGTATCCTCTTGCTTTTTAGCAGCTACTTACGATTAGTTACTGGGATCAACAAAGTTTTTAATGCGTGTTTCAAACTGTCTACCTTTGTTTGATATGAATTTCAGGATATACCGGAATTCAGGTAGCAAAATTTATTATAAGCGATAGAATTGCTTGTTATTCCTCTTGGAATAATATGTATTGTAGTACTAAAGAAGATCTTGATGCATTTCAAGTATCGATCGAAGATTCTCTTGAATGTCTTGCACAATAACTTATCGCTTATTGATTATGTTCATGTAATCATTCAAGATCCTTCTTTTTATCACAACTTTCTCTTAGTAGTTACTTTTAATCTCCTAGCAGACATTCCGTCTTCTGATCGAATACACTTGAGAATCTATTTTCTAATAATCCTTCGTCTTGTAAAGCTTCAGGATATCCTCGTTGTGATGGCATCTGCAGTCATTAAGCTGGCTGCTTTGTTAGAAATATTTTCGCATGTATCGACATTTCTTATGAATGAATTCTTGGATTTTAACTAATGTCTCTTCAGTTGTTTCTTCTTAGATGGCGTCTTTAAGTTGATTTATAACAACAGTTGGCTTTTATAAAGCTGACCAATAATTGCTATTCTTCACTTTAAGTTAGTATCTTTTTCGCTCTGCCTTCATCACGGCTTTTCCTTTTCTTCCTTTGAGTTTCGCTGATGGTTTCATTTCTATCTCTTGATCTGAGATAGACATCTGCTCATCTTATTCCTCAAAAGCTACGCGAACCATCAAACACACAGGTTTTATGACTACTTCTACTTTAATTATGAGTGAGTAAGAATAATTTAGAGATCATTCCTGATTTCGAATTCTTTCTACTTCTATTCCGCAAATAATTAATTTTATCATCGAACTTTTGAGAATTATTCTATTTATTTATTATCACACATTTTATACACACAAACACAAGCAGCAAATCAGCACATTCTTTTCATTTTATTCAATGATCTTTAGTTGTTAAAACTGAAATTTAAAGTTTAAGCTTCAAAATTGAAATACTAAGCCTGCCATGTGTAATATTGAAAGATTCATTCTGTAATATTGAAAAACCGCAATGAGTTCTCAAAGCAAATCCTAGCGATCTCATGCTCATCTTTTCCAAGAACAGCAGCAAGAATTTCATTAACTTCTGTTACAAAACATGGTTCATTTCGTCCTTTAACAATGCTCCCTTTGGAATATTTTTCTTTAGCTACTTCGATTGGTTCATCTGAAGTAAGTAATGCATACCCTGCATCTCCTTTTTTGACTCTCCCAAAAGGTGCATCTGTTTCTATCATAATTCGATCAAGTGGAATTTTCTTCACGACTTCAAAATCTTTCTATTCTTTAAAAGCATATGCATTCACACTGAAATACATGCCTTCATTTATCAACTCCTGCAACTCCTCAAGTCCTCCTGAAAATAATTGAGAAAAAGAAATTTTAAAATGAATTGTTTTTGATGATTTTGTTGTTGTTACCTGTGTAACAATGTACAAGTCCAGTGGAAAAGCGCTTTCTGTTTGCTTTGATGATCCGAAGGAAGTCTTCTCTAGCATTTCGACTGTGAAGGTAAAGAGGTAATTTATATTTCTCAGCTAGTGCAAAATGTGCTTCAAACACTCTAATTTGTGTTTCTTTAGGGGAGCAAAAGAGTCTATCATAATCTAAGCCACACTCTCCAACTGCTACACATTTGGAGCCTGCTTTGATTATCACTGACTCAAGGTTTTAGAAATATTTTTCAATATCCTTATCAGCGTCGTTTGCCTTTGCAGGATGCAAACCAACAGTTGTAAAGAATTTATTACTTAATTCACTTATTTTCAAGCAATCCTTGCTATCCTTCAAATTAGAAGCTGATAACAGCAAATAATCACATCCAACTTTCTCAGCTCTACTAATCACATCCTTGATATCATTGTCATGAACCTTCTTCCCCTTGTAGACCCCAGAGAACTGGGAGCTACCTAAATTAGCGGCGACATCGAAAAAACGTAAAGGTAACTTTTCAGAAGATGAAGAAGTAGGTTTATTCTTTTAGTTAACAACATCAGTTGAAACTTTCTAAGGGCCAAGGTTGCTTAAGTTAGAAGGTTATTTTTATTAATCAGTATTGCAACTATCCTTAGGGACATAGACGAATTGCTTATTTGTTGAATGTATCTATGTACTTTATTACTATTTCTAAGGGGGCTAATTTGACACTTGCTAAGCACGCTTAGGCACATAAATCGGCATATCCCACTGTGAATCCATTGAATGCAGTTATTACTATGTAGTTTGGTTATTTTGTTAGTTTTATTCTTTTTTTTAAGATTTAGAGTTTGTATTTAAGCATAATTAGAAATCATTAACAGATTAAACAATTTATTTTATACTGGTATTGTGCAAGACGCTTTAATGCAGCAGAAAAGCTAATTAGTTCGTCTAGTAAAGAATTTATTATTATTCGTCGAAAAACCCAAATTGTAAATGGTAGAAATTACAGTAAATTTAAGTCTAAAAGTTAAGAAAACAACAAACAAGAATAAAAATCTTTTGGAGGTTTTATGGAAGAATTCTAGTTCTTATCATTTTTTATTTTTATACGATCTGAGCTGCAACTACAGATCTGATAATTCATCCTCTGTTTCTTTGACTCTCTTTTCCAGGAACTATTTGACTTTTTTACTCTGATCAGATTCACTCAGGAGATCTTTGATTGTGCTTTATGCAAGGTCTAGTTAGGTTCGAAGGGAATCAGTTTCCAGGAGTTTCTATTGCTTTTTCGATTAGTCATCGAGACTGATATCTAATCTTTTCTATAAATCTGCGAGTTTATTTTCGTATTCATCTTTGAGCTGCTAAACCGATTGCGAATGCTGAGAAGCCAAGAGTTCATTTTTCTCTTCTGCTTCATCCATTACTTGAGCGCGCAAATCAGCTTCCAAAGTATCTTTTTCTAATCTTAGCTTCGCAACTTCTCTCTCCATTTATCCGTATTTTTCGATGGTTTCAACTTATTTTTTCGTAAGAACAAATTTCTTCTTCATTTCTTCTAAGACAGAATTTAACTCCTTCACCATATCTCCCATGCTGTTACTTAGACTGCTCCCTCCTAATCCCTTTGCTTTTTCATATTGTGCGAGCTTAAACTAAACCATACTCAGCTCTTACTCTCGCTGCTAGGCAGCTTCCATAGTCTATTAACTGCCCTGCTCCTTTTCTTCTTGCATCTTGCGAACTTTCTCAAGCAGCTAATTTTTATCTTATTTGTATCTCTCTAGATCTTTCCGCAAATCTTGTGCTTTTTTCAGCTCTTGCGAAGTCGTGCTTCCATCTCGTTCTAATTCGTTTTGCTTTTCGTAAAGTTTTTCATTCTCCGCTTTGAGCTTCTCGATTTCTTCTCGAGCAAGTTAGAGTCTTCTTTACTCAGAACCTCCTATCTCTTCACTTCCTCCTAGCGATTTAGTACTACTACTACTACCGACACCCTATTTTAGTTTGATATTCTCTTCTTCTTTGACTTTAAACTGCACTGCTATTTCGTTTTTTTGCTTGTTCAATTCTTGAATCAAACTTTATTACTACTCCAATTTCTTTCGCAGGCTCTCCACTTCCTGTTAAATCTTTAGAATATTACAAAAAAGTTTTTATAAATAGAAAAATATTAAACCTTTTTAAAAATTATTTATTACATCTTGTTAGTTGACTTGCCCATTATTACTGGAGCTTTTGACTGAACTTAAAGATTAACTGTTAGCGACATTTTGCATTGCTGAAGATGACGAAATAGCTGCTGCGTTCTATGATTATTATTGCATCGATAAGACTAAAGTTTTCACAAGAGTCGGATACAATCGATTCGCGAAACTTGCAATGAACTAAGCTGAAAAGCCACTCTCAAGTTAAAGTGGATTAATTTGAGTAGGAAGGATAGAATATTCTGAGACTGTAGCAGACGATGAAGGACTAGCATTCCAAGGTTCCATTTCAAAAATATTTTTACCTTCCTTCTCGAGAATGAACCATGGATGCTTTTTCACTTCTGCAAGAGTTTTTCGTTAGTTAGGTTGTAACTT
>Ga0302284_1001198_pt1 | contig 11773 bp, 6 predicted proteins | sample III_Fen_E2_1_FD_198760 | JGI IMG/M metagenome (GOLD analysis project Ga0302284, IMG submission 198760) | Peat permafrost microbial communities from Stordalen Mire near Abisko, Sweden - III_Fen_E2_1 | ecosystem: Environmental > Terrestrial > Soil > Wetlands > Permafrost | place: Sweden: Abisko...
AATCAATAATTGAGAAAAATTCATTTGATTTCAATGACTAGAGAAAAACTATTAATAATAGATTACCAACAAGGATTTCTCTTTAGAAATCAAATGCATCCTTCCTAATTTCAGTGATAGCCATGTCTGTTTCTTCAAGGATAGCCTGTACAAAACAATAACAAAATAAACATATTTTAAGCAAAAATCATAGCTTTGTATGCCTTTTTACTCTTAAAGTCTCAAGAATTTAATCTGATTTGATCCTTCCATCATCAATCTACTTTTTCAGCGCATCCTATTCTTATTATGCAATTTCAAATTTTTCTTCATTTGTCAGTAGCATGCTCTTCTTGTCTATGTTTTTATCCTTCTTTTTCCCTTTTCCTTTCTTGTCTTCAGACACTTCATCCTCCTTAACAATATCTTTTCTGTTTCTTGCGAGATATGCTTCAAATAATAAATTCTCTCTTCTAATCTACTCCATGTCTTTATACAACAGTTCCTGGAGACAAATAACCAATGATTGTATTCTTAGAATCCTGTTAGAAAGGTTAAAATTATTTTTTACTAGCTTCTAAGACAATTCTTCGACTGTGATGAGTTCTTGTTCTTCATCCGTTATCTCAGGATGTTTATCAGGTCCACTCATTTCCTTTTCTTATTGCAACTTTTGAATTTTAATAACTTACTATTTATTATATTTCTAAGAAGTTTTATCTTTCTCTATCCTCCTTTATTCCCTATCTCTTCTCTCACAATCAAAATAAATAAAATGCAACATGCATTTGAATAATCTTTTCTTCTTCTGAAAAAAGTATTAACAATATACAACACAAGAAGAAAAACATTCCCAACTTAATTGTCTTTTCATTGATCCTTTAAACCAGGAAGAGAGCCAATACAAGCAAAGGATTAATCCCCTAATAAAGGAACTGGAGGTGACTATGAAGAAAAAGAACAATTCCCACTATTATCGAATACTCTTAAATTCACTGTTTGATTCTGAGGTAAATCTGGGTTTTATTTTCTTTCCTACTTTCTGTCATTCAAAGCCAAATCTTAGCTTACTTCTAAGCACGAATAAGTAGTCCGTACAAGGGAATTATCACTAAAGTTATTTATTTTCATCTAAAGAATAGGACTGCCTGAATTTTAAATCTCCTATGCAGCAGGAGTATTTTCTGTTTCTTCTTCAACAATATCTTCTTGCAAACCAGGGTTCTAACTTTACGGCACACATTCGATAACAATAGGAGAATTATCTAAGCTCTTTTTCATTTTCCTTGAAGATTTTGATTTTTACTTTGCAAGATCCTTCGGAGAATTTTCCCTTAGCGTTACTGAAGACGATGAACCTGAAGAAGACGTACAAAATGATTATGAGGCTCGTTAAATTCCTTTATTATTTTTCGCTGCATTAACTCCAGCAGCTTAATCGTTTTTGGGAGAACAACCCAATAATGAATTCTGTGGATTCTTCGAAAACCTACGATTCTTGGATGGTCTATTTGCAAATGCTAATGGCTTATTAGGCGGGTATCTAGCTCTTTTTTAGATGAGAACATTGTCTTTCATAGCCTCCATTAATTGATTATCTTGAATTTTCTTCTGTTCTTTTTTGTGCTTTTATCCTTCTTAAATGTGATCAATTATATGTGTAGCATTGTGTTATGGGTAAAAAAATTTATAATTTCTCATTTATTCGTCTTATATGTCCTGCCCGTATCCTTGATTATTCATAGATTATTGCTGTTAATATTATTGCTACTAAGCTCCTAGTTGATGGATTAGTTTTTCGATTAAGAATTCTTGGTCTTGTAGAGTCGCATTTTCAACTTTTTTCTAAGGATAATTACCATCCTCTTATGACTGTTATTATGAATATTTCTATCCTTAATAGCCTTCTGCTGCTTCTAATATCTTAGATGAAAACTGTTTAGCATCTCTTCTTTCTTTTTATTATTCCTATTTCAGCAGTTTTAGTGTTTTTGTAACTTCTACGATTGATTATTTAATCGAATTACCGTTTTGAATATTTTACATCTACTTAATAATCTTGGAAAGGTTGTTCTTTGCTTGATTTTTCCCAAGATTTTATAAATTAATAGTTTTTGTAAGACTATTCTTAAATTTCTTCTTCAAATCTACTTTTGATTCGGTTCCTAAAACCTTCGTTTCTTTGTCTTCTCCAAGTAATTCCCTACATATGTCACCTATCATTAGTCTTTAAGGTCTAGATTAAATCACAGAGCTACTTCGATTATTATTGATTGTCTTAGAAATTAAATTTTTAAGCTATTTTTTTTATTGCTACTGCAAGTTTGTTCCTTCTTGATTGATCTCGAGTGGAGCAGTTAACATTATTCCATGATTATCAAGGATGGAAACACTGTGGTTATTATTTAATCCTACAAGACTAGTATGTGAATCGGATGCAATTGCAATTTCTTAATTTGATTTCCGTCCTTCTTTTTCTTTTGTCAAGGGATTTTAAGAATTCTCACTGCTTTGATCTTCCTCTTCACCATCTTCATCTTCTGAAAACGCGGAGGATGTAATTGATTCTTAAGAATCTCTGTGCGTATCTATGAAATATTTTCTAAAGTATGCTTTAATTTCTTCCATATTTTCTAGCACATAATCTTCAAGCCGATAAAAGGCCTAATCGGAATTCAGAAGAGTTCGGTATCTCTGTCTTTTGAATCGTTCTTGCTTTTCGACTCTTTGATGATGTAGATGTCCTTGAGAATGCTGTCGGATAATAGAAAACTTCTGTGGAACAAAGTGGATTAAAGGGCAAAGGTGAAGAAGATGATCAGATTTAGAGCAGCACTCACATTTAACCCCAATACTTTGCATTTGATCACTATACATAACTTGATCTCTAATCATGCAAAATACTTCATAGTCATCTGGGTAGTCTTTCAGTAAACTTAAAAAATCACTTCTTTTAACTTTTAACAAAGTTGTGAATTCAAGGCTCCTCATGTTAATTTCTCGACTTTAGCCAGTGAAAAAATTAAAGCTCCCAAAGAAACTGCCTGTACCTAGAGTGAAAAGGGGGTTGATGGTTTTCATTTTCTTATTCAATGGACTTCTTTGGTAAGTGAACGCTTCTACACAACCCTTCTCGATGAAGTAAATTGAAGAATCATCTTGATCACCTTTGAGGTAGATTGTTTCTTCAGGTGTACATCGAAATTCCTTTATCAAAGGGAGCGTCTTTTGGATGATACTTTCACTAAAATTCTAGCTGAAAATCGGGCTGTCTCTATTCTCAAAATAGAAAAATGAAAGTTAATTTTAGTTTTTCTTGAAAAATAGCTCTCTTCAGAGAAAATTGAAAACTCACCTGAGAGCAATTTTATTGGCTTCCATAAGCAAGGTGTCTTTGAGCTTTTACGAGAGTTAATTTAAGATTTTAAGCTATTCATAACAATGTATTAATTTAAAGTGATTGGAAACAAAGAATAAGCTTATTATTACCTCTAATTCTGTGTTGCTTGATTTCTCTTCTTTCCAGTAATATTCCAGATACTCCCTAACTTGATATTATAAATCCTTGCGGATATTCTTAGTTGTCATATAATTATTGATGATGTATATATTTGCTTTGATTTCATTGCTGAGTTTAAAGAATTAACTGAATATATTCCCAATTGAATTAACGCTGTAGGCAAACTGTCCACACGCTATCATCATATTCACAACTGAAACTAACTTTTCAGCCACTGTGCGGGGAGAAATATCGCCATAACCAACTGTTATCATTGTCACCTTTAAGGTAAAAATTATTAGAGTTCATTCAAAAATTAAAAAAAATGAAATATTTTTATTTTGTAAACAAAAAATTAACTTTACAGTGGAAAAATAGTAAGAATAAATGTATTATGTAGACCATCCAGCTGTGTCTATAAAAGCCGCATGCATCCATGTCGAATCACAGCCATTTTTGATTTCACTAAACGCTAGAAAGAGCCATACTAAGGCTGATATGTGCAGGTTTAAAATGATACTAAAAAGCAATTTAATTAGTGAAATAATGTTGCTAGAATAAGTGCTGAGAGGAAAGACATCTTCAAGTTTTTTGAAGACCTAATTGTGTTAAGCTACCTTTATTTGAAAAAAACACAAAAAATGTCAAAAAGTTAGGAAGAACTATTATTTTAAAGATTCTGAAATACCTTGTAGAAATAAGAAAGAATGGAAAATCTGATAAAGTTGTATCCAATTCCTGTTTGCTCATCGTTGTAAGAAAAGCAGTAGATTAGGAGAGGTAAATTAGCAATGAGATCGTATTTCAGATTATGCTGAAGGTAATTAGAGAAAATGATACCCCTATTAAGGGTAAGAACACCTTTTAGGAAGCAAGCTGTGTTTAAATTCACAACGATATCTAGGATGAGCCCGATAGGGATGAGTGTCTTGATGGCAAAATAAGGAACAAGTGAATATAAACTCATTTCAAAGACAAGATGGATTGGAAAAATGAATAACAAAAATATGTTAAATGCCATTTGCAGTAGATCCCAGATAAGCTTAAAGCGAGAAGATGGGTTGAATGGAGGAAACAACGCACCAAGGCGAGTTAAGATTTAGTGTCCTTCTTCTTGATTTTTTTATTATTTTAGCATTGCTTCTCCAACTTCCATCATGGATAAGTCGTTCAACATTTTGAAATTCACTTATTCTAATAGCTGGTATCGACGAACTGCTGTTTTGTTCACGATCTTACCCAGCTTCTGCTTCAGCTTGATGTTCTGCAAGGCGCTCTTTAAATCCTTCTTGTCACCTTCCCCAATATCATTTGAACTAGCTTCCATTTGGCCTACTTGGTTTGAGACAAAGAATTGTATTCTACTATTTTCCCCCCAATTTATCTTATAAATCCTACCTAACTTTTCTACTTTTCTATTGTTTTCTTTCATTACTCTTAAGTGTTTAATTCTACTTGCAAAACGTTTTTTTTTTTCATAGAAAGAAAAATAGCATAAAATAAAAAGTAGCTTACATTCTCATGTTTATCTTTTCAAAGGGAAACCATTTCAGTTAAGAATTTACTCCTTCCTTATTTACTATAACTTGATGAAATAGTGCCTAGCACATAAACTTTTTTAATATAAAAATTAGATTAATTAATAATTTCAAGGAACATAGTAATTTTTGATTGATTTAGGATAAACTTTTAAACTAATTAAATCACTTTTCTTTTGAGTCAATTTGTTTCTCATTTTTCACTAAATAAAAACATAAGTTGTGGGTTACTGTTTTAGAGGTTATGTCAAGCAAAAACTGTATGTTGTTTATTTGTTATTATAATTAGGTTTTTTTATTTTGTGTATGTAGTTAAAACCAAAAAGGATTTCTTCAACGGTATCTTAACCATTGGATCTATGATGAAATTTCATAGACATATTTTATCATTAACAAAAGATATGATTTGATGGGCGAACATTTAAGCAATCTTGATTAGGATTTTTTCTATGAATTCATGAGGAGCCTTCATTTGAAGAAGTTTGAACTTAAATTTAGTAGGAGAAAGTGATTTTTTATTGTTGTGTAGGTTTTTGAGTAGACGGAACGCATAGCTAAATCATTACTTTTAAAAACTGGCTTGACTCACACAACACTAAAATTTTCATTATTAGACTACAATTTTCAAAGATTGCATCTTTCACTACATAAAAATAGATTTCCCCAATGTTTTTAAAAACAAAATTTAAAGAAATTTATTGAGGCGTATTCTAATTGTTAATTGTGAATGATAAAAATAAATATCGAAAATGTAGAATCATTGCTTAAGAATCTTTCAAGAACAAATTTACAATGATAAAGATATTTTGACAAAGGACTATTCGCAAAGTTATTGCAACAATTAATCACAAAGAAATAATACCTAATAGCAGGTTTTAATTACCAGATATTGCGTGTCTTTGTCAGAAAAAAAATTAACCCAATAAAAGCTGCAACTTTACAAGATTAATGAACACGACAACACTCTTTGAAATAAAAGGAAGCTTACCTCTTCATTGTAAAATTTAAAGACAGAAAATCAAGTTGATGGTTGTCAAATTCATCTAGGTAATGTTAGACGATAAGGTCCTAGCGATTCCACTGAAGAACTTGGCTCAGCGAAGTAGTTTAACTTTAGGAATAGATTCACTGGAGACATCAATAATGTTGTGATCTCACTAAAATTCTTCCCTTTGCAAGTAAATAATCAAATATTTTGAGATAAAAAAGACATAGTTTATGAATGAATTATCATTCTTATTTACTTTTCATCTAATAATAGAGAAGTTTGCCAGATCAATCTCAACATATTCTTACTCTTTTTGTTGGATAAAGCATTGTTTTACAAGTTTCTCTTGAACACTTTGCTGAACTAAAACTCTAATGCAGGTATTTTGTTTTACTTTGTTATTATTTTGATTTTGTTGAATTACTAACGATTATGCCTTGCTATTTAGAGAGACTATAGTGAGAGCAACCAATCCAATTAACATCATGGAAGAGAATTCCTTTATATTATATCTTTCAAAAGAGAAACAATAGATTATTCTCAATGAATAAACTCTTGATTTGTTAACTAATGGATAAAACCTATTTGAAATAGTATCTAAAAGCTTGGTTGAAAGTGTGAGGAGTCATTGTTTCTGCGCTTTAGAATTCTGTAAAAGATTTTATAAAATAATCCAAATACTTTATGCTGATTTTGTTTAATTTTAACAGCATCTAGAATGTAAAATAAATCATTCAGTGGAGCAATCAATGATATCTCTATTGTATTGAATGCTCTGGAAATACAACTGTAATCATATCCTTCAATCGTAAATGCTCCTTTCAACGATAAATCATCGAATGAATTTCCTTCTTTTAATAATCTTGATTCCCTTCAACCATTTGATTCACTACAAGAGCTATATTATTTTGATCCATCACTTCATCCCTTTCATATAAATTGCAAGCCTCTCAAGAAATATTCCAGAAAACCAGTAAAAATGATTTAATACATTAAATCCACACTTTTTATTGATGAATATTCGATTAGGATCGATCTTAAGTGATAATTTGCCATGATATGATGGGTGGATACATACAAGATAACTTCTTGAACAGTTACAACAGTCAACAACATGGCTATAGATTTTATGAATGGAGTATCTGTGATATTTTCATATACTTCAGTCACCGAAGAATTTCAATCCCTCCAGCTAGTTATGTAAATGCAGCACACTCAAACGGCGTTAAATGTTTAGGCACTGTGATAACAGAATGGGAAGAAGGAGAACTTGAAAATATTAGACTCCTGAATGGTTCATTTTTGAAGAAGTTTTCTGATAAGAGCAGCAAAGAAGAAGAAACAGATGGTAATAGATTTATCTATGCTGATAAGCTAATCGAAGTTGCTAAGCATTATCGATTTGACGGTTATTTGATCAATATTGAAGCTAAAATAAACAATGCACATCAGCTAGTTGAATGGGTGTAATATCTGCGTGAGAAAATGCATGAGCAAATACCTGGATCATTAGTGATATTCTATGATAGTGTGATATCAACAGGAGAACTCAAGTGGCAATCATAACTCAATAATAACAATAAGGTTTAAAAGATTTTCAAAATAACCTCATAAATTAAGCTATTTTTCACAACAGAAAATGTAATTTACTTTTGGTTTGAAAATAAGATGTTCTTTGATGCTAGTGATCTTTTCTTTACTGATTACAAATGGGTACCTGAGAAGCTCTAATAAACTGTAAGTAATGCTGGGTCTAGAAGGTTAGAAGTCTTCAATGGAATTGATATTTTTGGAAGAGGAACGTATCAAGGAGGAAAATTCAATTCTTATCTTGCTCTCAAAGTAAATTCACAATATTTCTTAAAAATGAGCGGTTTTTGAAGATGAAATGTGCTTGCTTTATCAGGAAATATTGAAAAATGGATCAAGTGTAGCATTCTTTGCTCCGGGATGGATGTATGAAGAAGAAGGAGGCATAGGAAGTCAAAAGAAGTTCCATCAAAGAGAGTAGTAATTCTGGCATGGAATTCACAATCATCAGTTATTTGATCCTACGAAAGATTCTTGGAATTATCCTCCACAATAACCTAATCAACAGGAAGTTTGGCAACTTATAAAGGAGGACAACGAACATGTCGCAGTGTAATTAGCTTCATAATTGTTTTATAAATTTTTTATATTAATTTATGAAATAATGAACAGTTCCTCGTTTTTCCCGAGCATAAGGAGATTTTCAGTATAAGTTCCTGCAAATATGAGCTTAAACGGAAAGACAGTTTATTTTAGCTTTCAAGTTAAAGGCACTCCTCCTAATTCTCAGGATTTCTTTGTAAGGCATTCAAAGTAGTTTTAAAGAAATCACTTTTAGGAATCTATTATTGTGTTCTTCAATTTTTCAAAAAAGGCAGGTTCTATTGAAGGATATTCTTCTGAAGGAACATTGATTTTCACAGTTAACACTGCATAAAATAATGTCCAAATAGGAGCTATTCCATTTGGAGACATAGGTCGACTCCCTTAATTCCTGAGAACTACTTCAGCTGACTGGGAATAAATAGATTTAGAAATAGCAATTCCATTGGATTCCCCAAGTATTTCTCACTTAGTTTTCTACTAAGTTGGAAAAGATGCAGAATTCTGGGCAGGATTCTACGGGGCAAGGTAATCGAATTAGATTCCAATAAGATTATGCAGAAAGTTAAACGTTTTTGTATATTTTTCGATATAACTTAGATTTAAGGGAGAAGAAATGGGAGTGAGGAGCTACGATTCTAACAAAGATATTTCTAAAATGTTACATGTAACAAATAATTTTTAATCATTAACATCACTTGACTTTTGGTTTGATTTTTTTCAAGAAAAAACGCTTAACTGAACTTCCATTCCACACTTTTTTTAACGACGGAGTAGGGAAAGCGTACTTCTTAGAAGGAGAAAGAGAAGAACTCAATATGGAAGGAAAATAAAAGTTCTACAATAATCTTCACGAGTTTGATTTCTAGTTTCCTTACTTCTCTAAAAAGGTACTATCTTTATTATCTTTTTTAGAATGTCTGATTTTCCTAATCATCTCTTTCTATACAAAACAGATTCCTAAAAGTTCATTGAGTAGCACTCATAGTACTGACTATCAAATATTGATAGATCATAAAATCGGTTGGAATGGTGTCTCATCACTTTAATTAACTGGTTCAGTATCTGCATCATAATCTATCCTTGTTAAATTACTCAAGGTGTCCATAAAACCGAGAGAAAACTAAGAGTTACTTGCAGATATCAATATCCACTCCAAAACAGATATATCTATGTTCTCTGATTTAATCTTTAAAGATTCAAATGGATAGTTCATATATTCTAAGAAACTTGCAGCGAAAGATAGAAATAATGGATGGTTCTCATGTTTCTATTCTTTAAAACAAGAACAGTTGAATCTCTCTGAGATTAAAGGAGTATATCTTCAGTTAAGAGGTTAAGGAGAAAAAGCTAATAAAATCATTGTTAATCTAGGGGGGATGTCTCTTTATGATGAGATTGTCAAGGAAGAATCTATTGTGATTATGAAAAATGAAATTGACCTTGTTAAGAGCTGCAAAATAAGGGAGAATATGCTAAATTAGATTCTACTAAGTTCTCCAAATTTCTTTGTGGATTTGCTGGTGAATTTAAACATCAGCAAAGCTTCAATGGAGAAGGCAAAGCTCATAAGGATTTTCGTGTAAGTGCATTTGAAGTTAATAAGCAAATAAAGGTGTTTTTAACATTATTTGCATTTTTTTGAAAGGAATGAAAAATGGTTGGCAAGTGTTTAAGGAGAATAATTCTTGCTGGAAAAGGTAGAGTTGCTAAAAGGAACATAATAGATAGAAATAAAAGCTTAAGTCATCCTTTAAAATGGCTTTCACACTCCAGTTAAACTCCTGAAACCTTTTACTGTTTATTTAGGTGAAGATTTGATTTGTTTGTTTTGAAATAATAATAAAATTCTCATTAATTCAGTGAACTTCAACAAAGTTCTTTTTGTAATTTAGACTGCTTATTTTAAGGATAAGACAGAATTAGAACTTATTTTGTTTAAGAGGTATTTCTTTTTGTGGGAAGATTTTATTGTTTCTTTGAGATTTCTGCAAAAATAATGAACCTTCAGCAGCACAGATGTAGATTTAACTGCATATCTGATTGATTTTGGGATCAAAACTGTCGATGATAACATACAAAGTAATCCAACGAAAATGAATAGAGTAGCAAAGTGTTTTTGTTAAATTTCTTACAAGCTGCTTTATCCAGATGTCTCTTCCCTAGCTTCCATATAGAACTCAAAACTGATGAAATGTACTGAACAATTTAGGATTCTAATAATCTTCAAAGCATCTGAATCCTTTCTTCACAAAATAAACCAAACTATTAAGCTTTCTTATTAGTTTCAGTGTTGCACCTTGAGTTTAAAACATTCTTATGACTCCTTGAATCAGTCTTATTTCTTTCCCATAAAAATATTGATAAGTTAATGAAATATCTCCTTCTCAGTGGCATGATTGCAATAAAACTTCACCCTTAATCCTAAATTCTCAATGTAACTTTGTGACTGAATTTAAAGATTACTTTTTTAGTGATTAGAAAAATTGAGTGCACACAAAAATGATTTTTTAATCTTAAAAAATACTTTAAATTAATGAAACCAATGTTGTTGGAAATACAAACTAAATAAATTCACTAGATTTTAAACATAGATTTAAAGATCTCCAACTTCAGTTTTGAAGATATGCTATTTTTGGCTTTAATTTTGAATTATTCTTATTGGGAATATTCCTTAAGATTGATTATTTTTTGACAACTTTCATCTTCGAATTCTTTTTTCTTTCTCACTTTCAATCCTAGCCCTTCACTTGATATAAAGTAAGTTCAAAACGTGCTAATTCAATTTACACTTAGATTGCATCATTCATTAGATTGTGAAATCAATATATGTGTTTTTTTTTACTTTGCAAATTGTTCCTTTTTTTAAAGATAAAACGAAAATCATATAATTTTGTTAAAATCTCTCAAATTTATCTGATTTTAATCAGTAAATCAGCTTAATACTGTAAATATGATATTATTCTTAGATGAAGGTAATTTTGTAGTAGACAACCTAATATAAATCCAATGTAAAAAGTGTCTTAAAAGAGTTGTAATTAACTAGCCTAATGATCGATTTCTAACCAGGGATATTTGATATTTTTTTTATAGTTTGATCAATCTGCCACTAAATTGTTTTTTATAAAAGAAAAAAACTAAGCTTCATTTAATAAATAAAGGTGTAAGTGTTTTCTTTTCTTTCACTGAGGGTTTCTTTTCGGTGATAATGGCTGGATCATTTATTTTTTATTTTCGAATCAAAAAACAAAAATGTTGATTTTTTTCTTCAGTTTTTTAGAAAAATTTACATCTTTCTTACTCAATGTAGTATGTAGTTGGTATTAAGTCAGGGAATTACTTGGTTTTTTGATAATTTTGATGTTATTCAAAGTATACCTTTATTTGAGATGCACTCTAATCTTTCTTTTTGCTTTTGATTTGAAAATGTCTTAAAACAATAGATTTATGCAAAAATCCATCTCAAAAAAAGTAAACCAATTCTGAGGTTACAATTCAAAATCTTAATCATAATATGAAAAAAATAGATAAACTTTACTTTCATCTAGATGCATTGATAACAATCTCCAAATCTAATGATTTCAATTTCATGTGATCTAAATTTAATCTAGGAGAAGTGGAAGAAAAAGCAAATGA
>Ga0302284_1001199_pt1 | contig 11768 bp, 4 predicted proteins | sample III_Fen_E2_1_FD_198760 | JGI IMG/M metagenome (GOLD analysis project Ga0302284, IMG submission 198760) | Peat permafrost microbial communities from Stordalen Mire near Abisko, Sweden - III_Fen_E2_1 | ecosystem: Environmental > Terrestrial > Soil > Wetlands > Permafrost | place: Sweden: Abisko...
TAATTGGAGGCTGATGAAGAAATGAGAGAAGAAGAATAAGATGAAATTGAAGATCAAAGAGAAGATGAAGATGATGAAGAAGAATAGGAATAATAGCTTCAAAACGAAAAACTCAATATAAATGGGTATCAGCAATTAGAAGAAGAGACTGTGATGGCATTGATCAACGAAGCTAATAAACTTCAAGCATATCTAGCAAATCCTCAGCTGAGTAGCGAGCAAAGAAGTCTAGCTGAGTCAAAACATGCTGCATGCTTGGTGTAGCTCAAGAAATTACAGCAACTCATTCACGCTGAATCTCTCAATCCTGCTCTACTTTTGCAATCACTTGCAAGCTCCTAGCAGCAACAGTAGGCATTGCATCAATAAAAATCATAAAATCTTTTTCAAAGTGCCACTAGCGGTTCGAACAACCACAACTACAGTGCATTCAAAAATGACTAATAGTAACAGCAGAATCACTAGAATCATCCCCTTGTGAATTTCTTTAATTCATACTCGCTGTTCATAAATGACACTTCGAATGTACAGCTCGATTAGGAAGTTGTCTTGAATAAGCTCATTGATAATGCTAAAAAATGCAAGCCACCTTCAAAGTAACTTAAATTTAAAAGATTTTCAATTAGAAAGTAAATAAGAGCTTCATAATAATTTGCTAGATATTTTTAACGATCTCTGGATGAAATCTTTTAATTATGGTTGTAATAAAAGCTATTTACCCAAAGCGGAGGGATAAAATTGAAATCAAACAGATTTAAGTCAAGATTTCAAGAGATTTTCTACTTTAAAACGAAATAAAGAGGGAGGATCCACTAATCCATTTGATATTTTTCATTTTCTTCAAATAATTTTTATTCTTACCTGTAATTGGAATGAATGGATGGATGATATTGAGGAAGATAATAAAATTGCATTTTGAGAAGATATTCCTAGTAAAAAACACCTAGGGGTTTATTGGGACTGTTTTTTTATTTATTTTTTTTTGAATAAATAGTGCTGATGAGCGAGTGAATGTCTTATGGGAATATCTCACTGACTTAGACAAAAAGCAGATTGAAAGTTTTGAGAATCAATTGAGGAGTCTGCCGGAATAGAACATCTACGAATGTATCCAAACCATAGAGAAACTGCATATCAAGCTGCTGGTTGAGTATAACATGGAAGTTGCTAGAGGGAAAAATCTTGGGATTATTAAGCAGTGAGAGAGAAGTTTAGTTTAAGCATAGTGAATATCCTATGGATCTAAGCAGCGATCGATTTGTTTCCCAGAAATAAGAAATTTCTCTGCCAAGCTAAAAATGATGCATTTTGTGTTAATTGTGAATTAAAGTGCATCACTATTTGTCAAGGCTTCTACCCTAAGTGCTCAATCAAATATAGATGTGATTATCATTAAGAAATTAGTGGATTTTTGAAATAATGAATTGATTAAATCGAGATTTCTACCTCTCCACCCACAATGCATTTTGATTGGATTTATTGGTCAGCTTCGGGGGGATTGTCTTTTGATTTTATTAGATTCTTGTTTGGTTTAAAGCGAGGATATGCTTTATTGAATATTGAAATAATTTTTGTGTAAAACAAATTCAGAAAACAAATCTTTCCCCAAAAGAAGAAAAGCAACCCAACATTATCTCCAATCAACATGCATTCCCTTAGATCTCTCAAGAATCTTAATTCTCTCTTTGCAAAGAGCAACTCTTCTTTCTCGAAGATTGTCGCCTCAGCTGCAGAAGCTGTCAAGGGCATTAAAAATGGAGCTGTTATTCTCGTAGGAGGATATGGCGTTTGCGGTGTTCCCAATGAACTCATTAAGGCAGTTCAAGACAGCGGAGTCAGTGGCCTCACTGTTGTCTCCAATAATGCAGGTACTGGAGATTATTTTTATCATAAAGCTGAGTATTGAAGTATTTTGAATAATTTAGGTATTCCCTCATATGGACTCGGCCCTCTCTTGAAGGGCAATCAAGTCAAAAAGCTTGTTGCCTCTTATGTTGGTGAGAATCCTGAACTTGAAAAGAAGTACTTGGGTGGTGAAATCGAGCTGGAATTCGTCCCTTAGGGCACTCTTGCTGAAAAATTCAGAGCTAAGGGACATGGTATCCCTGCTTTCTACACATCCACTGGTACTAAGACTGTCCTCGAGTCAGGTGGTTTCCCTATTAAGTACAAGAAGGGTACAACTGAACCTGAGATCTTCTCAATTGCTAAGGAAGTAAAGGATTTATTTTGTGAAGATTTTACTATTGTTACAATAAAATATTAACTATTTTAACAGAGAAGAAATTTCCACGGCAAGGAATACTTGATGGAAGAAGCCATCTCCGGAGATGTCTCTCTCATTAAGGCTCAGAAGGCTGATACCTATGGCAACCTTTATTTCAGCAGAGTAATTCAACTAATAAGCTCAATAAATAAACAATTTTGAAATGAATTTATTTATTAGACCACAAGAAACTTCAATGTCGATATGGCTCAAGCTTCCAAGTTAGTTATTGCTGAAGTCGAAGAGATCGTTTAGAATGGTGACATTGACTCTGATGTTGTGCACGTTCCAGGACTCTTCGTTGATAGAATTTACAAGTCTCAGAAAAATGAAAAGCCCCTTGAGAAACCCAACTGCTCTTCTTCATGCCACCAGAAATCTCATCACCACGAGAGTCTAACCGCTACTCAGAAGAAGATCCTCACCAGAGTAGCTAAGGAAGTTGTTAATGGCTCATATATCAATCTCGGATTCGGTCTCCCTTCCAATCTCCTCAAGTTCACCCCTAAGGATGTTAAGGTTGAAGTACTCAGTGAAAATGGCTACCTAGGCTCTGGAGTTCACCCCACCCCTGGCTAGGAGAATCCTGACGTTGTCAACTCCTTATCTGTAAGTGAAATTGCGTTTAAGAGTATCCATTCAGTTGTTTTAATGATTTATATTTTTTGAAATAATAGGAAGCAGTGACTCTCCTTCCTGGTACAAGTGTCTTCCCAAGCAGCTTATCATTTGGTATGATCAGAGGTGGCTAATTGGATCTTATTGTTGTGGATGCTCTCCAAGTCAGCAGCACTGGTGATCTCGCTAACTGGAACATTCCAGGAAAACAAGTTCACGGTATTGGCAGTGCTATGGATCTCGCTATCAGTGGAAGCAAGATTGTCGTCGCCATGGAGCACACCGCCAATGGCAAATCAAAACTCGTTGGAAGCTGCAACCTTCCAATTTCTGGTCAAGGGGTCGTCAACAAAGTTGTCACTGAAAAGGCTGTCTTCGAGCTCTAGGAAGGCCATCTCGTTTTAACTGAGATTGCCAATGAGTCTTCTCTTGAAGACATCAAGGCCAACACTAATTTTGAGTTCAAGGTTGTCGCTAACCCAGCCAGATTCTGAAAACCCAGCATTTTTTAATCCTCCCACATAATCTTTATTACTCTAGCTTTTTTTGTTGTTCCTCTTCATATTTGTATGATTCTCAAGAGGATGTGCAATATTTTCTCATAACTTAGCAGATAATTTTTGGTTTACTAAGTCATTTTTATTTTTTTGAAGAATCCAAGGATATTTTTGACTTTTAATCCAAATCAATAACACATTCATATCAATTATGATTAATTATCTGAAGGTTCAACAGATAGACTACTCTTACTCTTTTGGTTATGTATTTCCTGCTTTAATAAAATTTGAGAAGATATTTTTTTATTTCAGCTCAATAGAGTAGGGAGGTGGGGAGAGGGAGAGAGAGAAATGCAATTACTACTTATTAAGAAAGATTTGAGATAAGATACAAATTATTAAGCTAGCCACAAAGAAAGTTAGAAGCTAAATAAAAATAAGTAATAAAAAAACCCTTTTAATAATTTTTAAACTTCGAACAAAATACTGAATAAAATGCTTATTTCTCATAAAATAAACAGTGTTTTAGGTGTCTCAATTCAGCAATGTCAAATACAAAGTACATGAAAAATATGAGCACAATAAAATATATTGGGATGACACATGTATTTTGTTTGAATTTATGTATGTTTTTTTACAATAAAAATTGATGTATTTATCTTATGTTTTTGTTTGTATTTTAATCATATTTCTCTTATTGTATTTTGGTTCAATCTCCCGTTAAATATTTAATTTGATTCTCTCTCATATATGAATCACTACTTCTTATATTGTAGGATTCTCTTTTTATAATTTGGTACATCTAAAGAGATATATATCAAAGATATTTTGAAGACATTTACATTACTCTTCTCGTTTACGGAATGGCAAGCAATATCTCAAACTCTAAAATCAAGCAGTTTGGATGTTTATATTGCTTGGATCATCCCTTTTCGCGAGAGTTAATTATTAAAGCTCCAATGCTGATGCTGCTTGAGGAGACGCAATCTGAGGTTTGAAATCAAGATTGCGCAGGGAAAAAGGATCATTAAAAACTTAAACAAAACAATCTAAGAAATTAGATGTATTGTCTCTCTCATTGCTAGAGTCGCCTGTTTAGAGAATTAAAATGAGTTATAGGAACATTCTTGCAGAGCTGCTTGAAAAATAAGCTCCTTTATATTCTAACTCTTCTCTAATAGGTTCCCTTTTTACGGGGAACCAAACTCAAAGATCAAGTCAAGTTTGGTGAACCTCTGCAAGCCGATGAACGGTGCTGCAAGAGGGTGGCGGCTCTGCTTCAGGGCTACAATCCCTGAAGGTCAAAAACATATTAATGTTTCAAAGCAAAGAGTCACATGGGCTGTTAAATTGTAGATTTTGTGGGCTCCATATTTCAAGCATGTGCAGGTAGTCTTGGAGCATGTAGATAAAACGGAACTTCCATAAGGCCATAATTAGCCATGTTTGGATGGATTTTGATTCTGCTTGGAGACAGAAATCATATGATATTTTCTGTTTGCGAAATTAATTGGATTATTGATTTTTTCATTTGCTTTTTTCTTAACCTCCAAATTAAATTAATAATAACCGTTAAGTTCCGCAAAAATTAATTAAGAAAAATACATGGAAAATAAACGTTTATTTATTAATTAATAACTATTCATAATTATTATTATCTTGGCGCAGTTAGAAATTAATGTGGGAAGAGGGGGGGGGTGGGGATTGAGAAGAAAGATGATCTTTTTTCATGTATTATTTAACTAATAAATCATAGATATTTTCCCATGTCAAAATCAATAAAGGGGAGAGGTATCCTCTTTAATCAATTATTAAAGTATTAGCCATGTGCATATCAAATCTTCAAAGAATTAATTCAATTTGAAAGAAAAATTTTCACTAGATTAGTTAGCGGAAAACAGTCAAATGAATACAATCACTAAATTTTTGAAAACTTGTTTGTTTCTAACAAATCCAGTCTTTTGTATGCAGAGAACATTGCCTGGTAATTGCAGTTTGCTCTTTAATAATCTACTTGTAATATCTTCCCTTTGTTTACTAATATTTTGAAAGAGGAATTGCTTGATTTAGTAATGATTCCAACTTTGTCAATTTTCAAATGTAAAACAAAGATAAATCATATTCTTCTTCAATTAACATGAGTCACAATACTTCTTCCTTAGCGATTATCGTGGATTGTCTCTATCTCTTGAAACTTATTTTTTCAAAGCTCGATTACCTGAGTACCAGCCTAAAATAAAAACACCATTATTATCTCAAATAATCTCTTTAATGATCTTCTAAAAACACTTACTTCAGTGACTACTTTAGCAATAAAATTATTCTGAGCAACAAGAAAACGTGTTTTGAGTTCATTGATGCAACTTTTCACAGCTTGTAGACCTTCCTCCAAAGTCATATCCTTCATACAAATAACAAGATAAAATATGAAATTTTCCTTAAAACAAAACAAATATCTTTGCGTTACTTGTTTGTAGAGATTATCAAGAGTTCCTAAGACGAAGTGACCAGCGTATCTAAAATAAACAAACAATACACAAAAATGAGTTAAGAGATATTATTAACCATTTTAAAATGTTGCATTTTTTTGAAATAGGGAAATCTACTAAATTTACAAAGAATAATAAACATATTTGTTTTACCCTTGTGCAGCTCTAACACTTTAAACAAGAGTACCCATATAATCGACCCAATAAAGTTAAGGCTTTCCATTGTCAAACCCTGCAATAAGGCAATTCACCATGTAAGGTCCATTTCTGATTCCATATGCTAGCTCCGATCTAAAATGCAATAAAAGATTTAGTTAGTTTTTCCTTGAATAAATTGAGTTTAATAATTCTGATGATGACCCATCATAGCAAGAAATCATAGTAATATCGTCTTCAAAACCTATTTCTCCCCTCATTAATAAGTATCGCCATTATCCTACCTAACATATTCTGCGCATTCCTTTGTGTTGAGTTCAGTTCCATTGCGATACTTATTGAGTGCAATATTCTTAGCAATGTAATCAGCGAACTACAAGCGATAAGCAGATTCTCCACTCATAGCGATCAATCGTTTGTCATCTAGCTAAGCTATTTTATCTTCAGTGTCCTGATGGCATAATGCAAAACATATGAAAAGCTCTTTCAAGGCTTTTCCAAAAAAGTATAATCTCTACCTTAAGCTTGAGAATAGAATATACAACTGAGCAGTCAGTAACTACAATCACGTAGTCCTTACCTACAAGACCAAATGCTGAATCCATGTGAAATTGCTATCTAAAAGAATACTTAATATAAATGAATGTTTCAAATTATTTTGGGGATTTCGAACTTGGCTCTTGGGATTATGATTTAAAATCTCCCCCTCGTTTTTTAATCAAAAAAACCCCTTTTATTTCAGATAAGATCCATTCAGTTATGATCTCTACCTTTCCTTTTCGGATCTTTCAATGCTTAGCTAATTGATTAATTTATGAAACAAGGGGAGAAATTCTTCAATCAAAACCTCTCTGATTGATTAGCTTTAGTTTCTGGAGTGAGTTCATGCCAAAACAAAAAATGGCAACCCTTGAATTGTTTAAAACAATAAAAAAAACTACAATAAAAATGTTCTGGCTTTAATAATAAAAAAATATTATATCTTTGAAAAGGGGGGAATACCATTTCATTTTTGTCGCAAGTTTATTTTTACACGCAGAAATAAACGAAAAGTTGAATTCATTTCTTGTTTATTTTTTTGTTATTACACATAATTATTCATTATTAATACTCTTAAATATTCCCTTAGTCATTTCAAGATATTTTAGAAGCATTTACTGACTTGATACTTAAGCAATCCCTGTGCATGGAATAACTCAGTGATTGACAGAATGTAGATGCCATTATTGATTAAACCGTATGTTCTTTTTCTTTAAGAATTTTAGTTTTTTTGAGGTAGACTGGAGTGGTAGCAGTTTAGTTTTAGATGGGTTTTGTTATTTTTGGTGACGAATTCTACAAACTGCTTAAATTTGTTGGCATCGAGCATGGAAGTGGATACATTTTGGAAATCGGTGAAGCAAAAGAAAAACCTGTTGGCATATCTTTAGCAGGAGATCTACTATTAAATCTTATGCTATTTTGAAGTAAAGAAGGTGACATAAATCCTTTATTCTTAGAATTATTGTTGTTAATGTGTGTTAATTTTGCTGAGTGATTGGTTATTTCATAAAGATTGGTTTTGGCAATAGAACTATTAGGTTTATTATTGATGGTTTGTTTGTGATTTATTGAATTGGATACTGTATTTTTCTCATCTCGCTGAGTTAATGATAAAGATGACGATGAGGATAATAATCTATTGCTGGAGATTTTAAGGATTTGGTTATCTTTTCTACATTCTTTTGATTCTACGATTTGATTTTTCTCACTAGATTAAACATTTGAGTTGATAATATTCCTTGACGGTATCTGCTATTCAGTTAGTATATTTCTGCTACGAATTGAGCTAGAACTTTTTGAATGCTACACAACATTATCTTAATTCCCTTTTCGTCTCTGTTCGTTTTCCTTAAAATGTGCTAGATTCGTGTTCATACTCATTAGAAACTAAAATGCCTCATTATGGTACATCTGCAGATTGTCTTTGACTTTCTTTTTCTTCTCTTTATTTTCAGAGTGCTTGCAGCTACTATTTCCATTATCAGTGCAGTTACATCCATGACTTTTACTTGATGCACCTTCATATTTCTCGCGGAGGGCATATTACTCTTGTAAATGATATGTTAGCTCTCTAGTGTTGTTTTTATCCTCTTCTTAGGAGAAGATAGCATTGGATTTGGTCTTTTCTTTTACAGACGAATTGGATTCTATTTAATGCGAGTTTCCATGTTATTTTTCGTATTTCAAGAATTCCTGTTGTTCCATTGGGAAAGATAAACTTTATTTAATGGCATTATGTGCAATTGTATTGCATTAGCTGGGAGTAATGCTTGGAGAATTATTGTAAAACGTACTGTTGGAGTTTGGAAGTAACTGTGGTTTTTTCAGATTTTTTTAATTTTATTAACTCATTTTAAGCTAATTCAAGGAGTTATTATTATCAGAAGGCTAGATACTGTTTGTTTAAGTAAACTCATTATTGTCTTGGTCGAAGAATTCTTAAATTCTTTTCTCCAGATCTTATGAATAAATCTATTTCTGTTCAGACTCTGATTGATTTTATGGTTATCTTGATGGTATTTCGGGAATTCTGATTGCCTTTCTTTCAAACTCCTTTAATGATAATTCCTGGTCTTCCTATTATTTGTACTACTATTCCTATTATTAAGATAGTTCTAGTCTTTCAATATTTTTATGCTGATGCAATCTTAATTATGTTTCCTTTGATATTTTAATGCTGCCTACTGGAAAGGAAGTGCTATTGTTAAAAATTAAGCTTTAAGATGTAGCTTATGAAGATTATTATCGAGAAAGAGAATCTGAATCGTGGGCTGTCACATCATTTCTTTTCTTTAGTGAGACCATTTGTCTCTCCTTTGGGATGCTTTAGAACCGGTTTTTATGTTCATTTGATTCTATGCAAAATTCTTTATTTTTGCTGAATTGTTTTACTTCTTTATTTGATAAATCCTCTGCATCTCCATCATTAGTTTTTTCTAACTATTAATTATGATAAATTGGATGAAAGGCATTTAATCGACTTTCAGTGTCTTATTGGGTACATAGCTACTGTTACTGTTACAGGTTCCTATCTACTCTCCCTTTCTAAGAATTCATTTTCATAGGAACTATTTCTCCATGAGATTTTTCTAAGACACGCTCTTAAAGAGACTATGCGACTGTGCCATATGAAGTGACACTGCAAAAAAGAGGATTATGTTACCTACCAGTCTTCTATGATTTAGCACTATGCGTATCAGGAGACTGCGAGAAGATTAAGGATTCGTAGGGATTTAAATCAAGCATGGAGTTGGGTCAAATTGTGCTTTTTCACAATTAGCAACTCTGAAATTGTTTATTTGTCTGTTTAATTTTTTCTTTTTTCTTTTTTTTCTACAAAGCAAAGCATTCGAGTGTTTTCTTTATTTTTTCAAGAAACTAGTCAGTTTTTATGTTCAGGAAATTTTAAGAAATTATCTCTACCAAAACGCAAATCACAGAAGAAGAAAAGAAACTTCCTTTTTTTCAATTAACTTTTCAAGTTAGCCAAGGAGAAAGCTCACAGAAAACACTGGTTTACTATATTTCCAGTATTTAGTTAATACAAATAATCAAGATATTGTTAAAAATGCTCGAATACTACCAAGAGAGTAATTAATCCTGTTCCTACCACCAGTACAAAAGCAATCTTTATTTCTTATTGTTTTAATTCAATTTCTTAATAATCTATTTGACTTAATTCAATATATATGTTAAAAATAACATCTAAAAATCAAACTACTTGCAGATAATAGCTTCGAACAAACCAAGGTAAAATTACTATTGTTTTGATCTTTCAAATATTCCTTAATTAATCACAAAATACACAGTCTGCCAGAAATTAGCACTTGAGAACAAGGATCTATTTTAGGGGGATGTAAATCATATTAATTAACAGCAGCAAAAGAATTCGGAATCAGTGTATCAAACAAAAATGATTCTAATAAATTTAATCTTAAGGATTGTCTTGTTCATGCTCTAGATCATCTTCTTCTATGCACATTCGTTCAAAGTTATTATTAATTCTAATCCTATCCATCATATTGAAATGATGCTAAAACCTTTTAATGCATTTCCTTTTTTGTTGAATCAACCTTCTTGAATATGCAGTAAAAGTTCATAAGTACATACAATTCCATGCTTGTAACATTGGTGAGAATTTTCTTTACGAGCGAGATTGACTATCTCAAGCGAGAACTGCTGCGAATTAAGAAACAACCATATCATATTATTGTGTGCTTTGGTGAAGGAGCACAGCTAGGGAATCTCTTGGAAGTAATTTAGTTTGTAAGCTGCTGCTTGCATTCGAAATATCTGACAATCTACGATGCGAGCAGCAAAAGTAATTATGAAATACTTGCAAAGAAATCAAGATATTTTGATAATGGGGATATTTTCTACTAGCTAATAACTTAAGTTTGAATTGATTTAGTAATATTTATGTTAAACTCCTAAAAAGCATAGTTAAGCTAGTATATTCCGACGATACATTCTGATATTCTGTAGAATCAAACTTCAGATGCTTATAATAACCGCTCGATCACACTAGTCCAGCAAATTCCAGGCAAGAAGCACATGTATTATGAAGTGTAAATTAAAATAATTTCAATAATTATTGGTTTATGTTTTTATCATCTACCAAAAGCAAAAACATATTGATTTCCGTTTGCTTTACTTTTTTTTTGAAATTTAAATAAGGAAAAACGACAAGGGAAGAGAATTGGTAGTTTAAATCCTCGAAAAACAATGCAATCTAGATGAATTTCTGGGGGTATTCAAACGGTATTAAAGCAATTCTTTATTTTCACAAGCAACTAAAAAGTATGTCAGTTTGAATACATACAAATTCTTTAATATTTAGATCTATTGCTACACCGTATGGAAGAGAAAGCTAGATTTAGTTCAAGTTTGAAAGTGAAATGAGCTGTTTCAAGCAAATATATCTCAGAGAATCAAACAACCTTTTATCTGATAATCCAAAAGTAGAAGAAGAAAAGAAGAACAAAGAGCTAAACTAATGTTAAAAGGAATAATAATCGAATAACTCATTACGTGAATACGAGACAGCCCTTTTAATTTCGTTTGACATTAAATACTCTGGCTGCATGGGAGTGCCTTTTCCTTTCCTCAAAAGTTCTGAAATAATCCTCAAATAAGATCTGCAAACCTTTTCCGTTATCTCTTTCTTGCAGTAGAAATATTTTATTTATTTTTTTGAATTGATTCATTCAAGCAGCTTGTTGATTAATTTATTTTATTTTTTCCCAACAATTAGATGCTTGACTGCTTTCAATAATACACATCAGAGATTAGGTAAATGAAGGTGAAGAGGTGTTAGATTTATGTAATGTTTCACAGCTAGAGTAGAAGATAAATGATAGCTAAGAGAAGTAATAAGTCTATTTTTGGAAGTTTTTCAATAGTTATGAGGAGTATTAAGAAAACAAATATGAATCATAAGTAAGATATTCCTCCCAATTGTTAATATTTCGAATATTCGTTTGTCAATGTGTTTCTGCGATTATGCGTTGTTTTTTAATGATTACAGAAGAATCAAAGAAAGCAATTATACAGACATCCCTAAGAAATCCTCTGAAATAAGTTTGAGATTTGATTTACAAGCAGCTGAGGGTGTGAAACCACAATGCAATTGGGATTATTGAAACATAAATCGAATAAGAAAAAGAACTTCACTAAAATACAAACGCATTCTTTTTCAGC
>Ga0302284_1001201_pt1 | contig 11758 bp, 6 predicted proteins | sample III_Fen_E2_1_FD_198760 | JGI IMG/M metagenome (GOLD analysis project Ga0302284, IMG submission 198760) | Peat permafrost microbial communities from Stordalen Mire near Abisko, Sweden - III_Fen_E2_1 | ecosystem: Environmental > Terrestrial > Soil > Wetlands > Permafrost | place: Sweden: Abisko...
ATAAATACTACTATCTTTTTCATATTCATCTTAGTTATATATATCATTAATATTTATCAGAAAGTGGCTTCAATTCCGAACAGGTATGATCTCGGTACAGGGTTATCTTCGTTTTCAGGATCAAGCCCCTTCCATGGTGTGATGCAGAATAAATTTGATCCACCTATCCAGAAACGGATATTTTCAGCAAACTTCACTTGTTCCCTGCTAAAAGGCAGAGTATAACCAATCTGCAAATTAGCAAACCTGAAATAACCTGCATTTTCCACAAATCTGTCTGAGAACCTGTTATTTCCTCCCGGGTCGCCTTCGGCTGCCCTTGGGAATGTTGTTGAAGGATTGGAAGGTGTCCACCTGTTCAGTACGTCGGTCGACTGATTAATCTCTCCGCTCATCTGAGTAAGTTGCTGTCTCATATAGTCATACTTCTGAACATCACCAACTCCTGTAAAATTAGCTGACAGATCAAAACCTTTATATCCTAAGTTAATGGCAATACCGTAATAGTAACTTGGTATCGTCTTCCCAAGATAAGTCTGGTCATATTCATTTACTGTGGTATCAGGAACCGGATTGTAATATTTATTATCTGCATCGGCGTTTCCATACAGGTTCTGGAACCACATGTCACCGGCTTTCTTGGTATTACCGGTTGCATTGATGTCCCTGATCTGATTTGTATAAGCTGCAGCTTCAGCATCACTTTGGAAAATGCCACCTACTTTATAGCCCCAGAGGTAATTCATTGAATAGCCTTCCTGTATCATACCTGCGTTACCACCTATCCTGTCATGGTTAAACATGCTGATAACCTTATTCTTAACGGTAGTTATGTTCGCATTTACATTATATGTGAAATCGCCTTGTTTGCCAGAATAACCAACCGAAAATTCGAATCCGGAGTTTTTAACTTTACCTATGTTTGCCACAGGATTCGCATAAAGTCCTATGCTTGGTGGCAATGATGTGGTCTGAAGTAACCCATTGGTTGTCTTATCATAGTACTCCAGGGTAACATTTATTGTCCGAAATAAAACTGCATCAATAGCAAAATTGGTAGTGGCAGTTTTTTCCCATGAAATAGCTTGATTGGCGAAATCACCTAAACGAACACCCCAGGTATAAACACCACGGGCGTCACCATTGGCAGGTGTACCAGCCAGAGAATAGTGCGGATAGTTGATTACAGAAGATAAATACATGTAAGGTCTGACTTCCGAGTTTCCAAGCTGACCCCATCCTGCTCTTAACTTCATATCGTTTAGCCATGTAAGATTTTTCATAAAGTCTTCAGCTGAAACGCGCCAGGCAGCGGAAAAAGCAGGGAAGTTACCCCAGCGGTTCTCGGGTGCAAACGCATAGCTTCCGTCCCTCCTTACAGTAGCGTCAAGATAATATTTGGATGCATAGTTATATGATAGACGGCCCAGATATCCTATCAAGGCTGATCTATGTATTTCATTTGATCCGTCGGTAAAGCCTCGCTGAGCTTCTTTAATCACTATCCTGTCAATAACTCTCGAATTCAACTGTTCAGTGGAGAGACCGGCAACTTCGAAATTGTTATTTTGCGCTTCAGCATTAAATAAGACGTCGAAATTATGCTGCCCGAAAGTGTGATTATAATTCACGCTGAAATCTTTCACTAAGTTTTGATTCCATGAATCTCTTTCACTTACACTTCCAAGCGAGTGATGGTCGCCAGGTTTAAGAGGATCGTTTGGAGTTATGGAAAAGATAGCTTGCTCATAGAAAGCATAATTGAAATTTTTCTGCATATACCAGTCAAGCGACACACTTCCTTTTATCTTTAATCCTTTTAAAGGTTCTGCTTCAATAAATGCATTTCCCAGATTACGATAGCTGGTATTATAATTATCCTGGGTTGAGCCAATACCATAAACATTTATATGAGTCTGATCGCCATACAGTTTTCTCACATTTATCTGCCATGGCCAATAATCGGGCATTGCATCAGCAGGTGGGGGCGAAGGTGTATAAGTATAAGTGGTATCAATGGCCGGCGCGTAGCCGTTTGGTCCATTGCCGTGTATAGGCTGCCAGGGTGGTGTACCTACGGTATATCCAATACTGTTTGGTGTGTTGTCATCTGCTTTTTGATAGACGAAACGGTAGTTTACCCCAACTTTAAAATAGTTGCTTATTTTAGAATTTACATTTGAAGTTACCGTATATCTCTGAAGATTATTATTGATATAAATACCATCGTTCTTGTAATGACCCACGGCAACAAAGTAATTGGAATTATCATTTCCTCCTGAGACCGAAAGGTTATAATCCTGTGTCCTGGAATTCTTCGTATACATAGGTGATGCCCAGTCCTGAGCAGGCAGGTTTCCAAGGTAATCAGAACTCGATGGATCTAAATAGGGTTTCAGAGTAAGCAATGGATTATTAGCATATCCTTCAGTTTCTAAATTAACATAATCCTGTACTCCAAGCATCTTGTACCTTTCAGGTATTTTCTGGAAGCCGAACTTTGAGCTGAAATTGACCTTAGCCTTGCCACTTCCTTTTTTTGTTGTGATAAGGATAACTCCGTTGGATGCCCTTACACCATATATTGCAGCAGCAGATGCATCTTTCAATACAGAAATTGACTCAATATCAGATGGGTTGATGGTTGACATAATGTTTTGTGTTCCTCTTAATGTGCCTATACGTGCCACATAATTAGCATCATAACCTGAGGAAGTACTACCATCAGCACCATAGCCAAATTCGTAGATGGGAATGCCATCAATAACATATAAAGGTTGGGAAACACCCCATGTTCCAAGACCTCTGATTTGTATAGATGGCCTTGAATTGGGATTACCTCCACCGCTTTCAACAAGTACACCTGTCATTTTTCCCTGCATAGCAAGTTCAGCGCTCTGCCCGGTGTTTGCTTTGACAATATCCCCTGCTTCAACTGTAGAAATAGCAGTAGTAACGTCTTTTTTGGCTCTCTGACCATACCCAATTACCACAACTTCATCGAGCAGTTTAGATTCCTCTGTAAGCTTAACATCAAGCACGGAACCTGCAGAGACTGGAATCTCTTGTATTACGTATCCAATAAAAGAGAAAGTGATAGTTGCATTCGTTTGGGGCAAAGAAATAGAGTATTTCCCATTTGCATCGGTATAAGTTCCAATGGTTGTCCCTTTTACTACTATATTAACTCCTGGTACGGGTGCGCCTGTTTTTGAATCGGTAATTTTCCCGGTCACTACCTTCTGTTGCATTAAATTTTTTGGAGCAATTACAATCAGGTTGTTTTCGAGTACTTTATAATCTGCATTAGAAGCTACTAACAGGTCAGTCAGGACTTCTTCAACATTTTTATTTGTTCCGTCCATCGTCACCTTTCGGCTCAGATCAATAAAATCTTCATTGTAAAAGAAGCGGATATCAGTGTTTTTTTCGATATCATTTAGCACCTCTTTAATGCTCATATCCTGATATCTGAAGGAAATTCTGGTATTTTGGGAGTAAACTGAAGCCGAAACCTGCATCATTCCCAGAAAGCAAAGAATTACAGATAGTTTCATGGCCAGTAGGTAGGTTTTAAATGCGGGATTTTTCTCCCGCATAGTTGGATTTTTAAAATTTATCATAATTTTGTAAAGTTTAAGGGTTTGACGATTCTGCCTGACCCATGTTTAATAAGTTGGCAGAAAACTGTAAAATCTGATAACATGGGAGACTGGCAGGTCTCCCATTTTATTGACAGCTAAGGTGATCTGTTATTCATTATTTTGTTGTTTCCCGATTATTATTCATTAGTTTGTCTTTAAAGGCTTACGGTATTGGCTCTTCACGCTGCCAGCTTCAAAGAATAGTACCTGGTTATGATTAATTTCGTACTTTATGGGTGAAGCAAGACAGATAGCATTAAGGACCTGTTCAAGGGATTCCTCCTTGAGAGTTCCGGTAAATTTATAGCTCATCAATACACTATCCCTGAAAATGATCGATATATCATAGCGTCTTTCAAGTATTGGTTTCAGACTGATAAGTTTTTCACTTTTAAAAATCCACCGGCTGTCTTTCCACGATGTGGTTAATTTAGTATCTGCCATATTCTCAATACTTAAAGGGATAGTTTTAATTTTTCCCGCAGGTTCATTTACTGTAACCTGAGGCTGTTGAACAGAACTATTTACACTTATGTTTTTATTGCTTTTGATAAAAACAGCTTTCTGATTTGGTTTGAGAAATACCGGTGTTGATTCAACCTTGAGCTTAGAATCGTCCAATGCATCAATGCGAACTTCACCTTTTTCAAGTGTGGTTTCTATTGATCCTTCATCATTATATGCCTTTACATTAAAGGCAGTACCGATCGCAGTAATACATACATCTGAAGTATTTACCCTGAAAGGCATATCGGGATTCCTGGCTACCACAAAATATGCCTCGCCTTCAAGAAAAAGATCTCTGTCTTCTTTACCAAAATTGCTCTGATACCTCAGTTTTGTTCCGGAATTTAACCAAACAGTACTTCCATCGGAAAGAGTAATAAAAGAACGTGACCCTTTCGGTGCAAACGCTTCAAAATAAGCAATTTCAGATTTTGTTTTTGGGGATCTGAAAATAAAAATAGTTCCTATTCCAATAACTGCCAGAAGAAGAACTGCTGCGGCCACACGGAAAAGGAAGGATAACCCGATTCTTAATTCAGGCTTAGGCATTTGCCTGATGTCATTTTCTTTAATTTTATCCAGAAGATTTGCCCAGGCTCCGTTAGTGTCTTTTTCTTTTGTACTAAGCTGACTTGAAGCGTACCAGACTTTGCCCAGTTCAAATAAATATTGTCTGTTCTCATCGTTCTCTCCAAGCCATTCTAATAATTCTTCCGACTGTGCCTGAGTCAGATTATTGGTATAATAACCCACTATGGCTTCTGTCAAAGAATCTGAAATGTTCTTTTCTTTCATATACTATTATTCTATTTGTTATGACACAAAAATTTATTTATGGTATTACAGGAGAGGGGAAAATTCCTTTATTTAAGATCGGATCAATTCAGCAGTTAATTTTGTAGAAATTCCTTCAAAAGAATATGAAGCTTTATCAGTGCCCTGTATATCTGAACCTTAACGGTATTTTCCGAGATTCCCAACTTCAATGCGATTTCTTTATGTGAAAGTTCTTCCGAGCGGCTCAGAATAAATATCTTCCTGCATTCCACCGGCAGAAGTTCTATACTCCGCTCAATCCTCCTGCTTAATTCAATTATATTGATTCCGGTCAATGGATCTGATGAACTGTCTTGGGGAATCAGAGCATGTAATTTATCGATTGTTTCAGCATTCAATTCTGAAAACTGTTTATGTTTTCGGGTGAGGTAATTGATACAATGGTTATGTACACACTGGTAAAGATACCCTGAGATAGAAGTTGAAATCATTAGTTTTTCAGGTGACTCCCATATCCTTACAAAAATGTCCATAACTAGATCCTCAGCCGTTGTCTCATTATGTACTATATTTCTGGCATATTTACATAGGTTGGAGTAATAGCTCTTAAAAAGATACTCATATGACTTTTTATCACCCCTCTTAACTGATTCTGCTAAAAACTGTTCAGCAAGGTTTAACATGAAAGATTGAATTTGTATTTTCCCCGACAGGTCAAACTGAGTTCATTCGCATTTTTAAATTTAGGCTAAATCTTTATAACGTACAAGAACTTTGGTCAGAATACTAAATTCAATATTTTATCCAATCGGGTAAATATGAAACACAATATCGCGGTTAAATAAAGATAAGTCACCAGTTCAGTCTGTTGCTGCTGATGACTTATCATACCTAATAACTAACTATTTATCCCTCTTCAACCAAAATTCAATATAACGAAGTTTTTACCTTTCCTGCTTTTAAGTTACTTGGCCGGGTATTTTAAAGCCTGTACTTTATTTTTCAAAATCATTCCTGAATATATAAGAAATAGCAATGCACCTTTCCTATTTCCTCATATGACACTATTCTGAGTCAAACTAATTACAGCATCTATAAGAAATCTTTATTTTTATCATGAAAAGAGCTAATTAAACATCATATTAGATTCAACGAGGATCCTATTGGTAAAATCAATGCCGACTTTTCTATTTATCTTTACCTAGCTCTGAAGCCTGTATATAAACTGATTATTCATTAAAATGACTTCTCTCACAGAATTTGTTTCATATTTGAGCCGGGAGACCAAATGGCATGGCGATCATAATGAAAATGACTCCCGTCTGATTCTCAATGCAGGTGATTTGTCGATGGTTTTTGAAAATGGGAATCTCAGGTATATTTCACTTAAAAATCACGAAATTATCCGGATGATTTATTCTGCAGTCCGCGATAAAGAATGGCTGACTGTTTGTCCGGTCATTTCAGATGAAGAGTTTGAACTGCAACCTGAATCTTTCAGAATAAAATTCAAGGCTCATTACCTTTCTGGAGAGATAAATTTTCTTGCTCTTTATTCAATAATTGGAAATTCAGACAATTCATTGATATTCTCATTTGAAGGGGAAGCTTTAGCCGACTTTGAAAAAAACAGGATTGGATTTTGTCTGCTTCATCCTATTGAAGGAAACAAAGGTGAGAATTGCAAAATTATACATAGCAACAATGAAGAGGAAAATCTTTTTTTTCCTTTGCTTATAAGTCCGCACCAGCCATTTAACGACATTAAATCGATGAGATGGAAGAAATCCGGTACAATCTGTGCAATCGACTTCTTTGGTGATGTGTTTGAAACTGAAGATCAACGCAACTGGACAGATGCTTCTTTTAAGACCTATTGCACTCCATTGGAACGTCCTTTTCCGGTTAAAATTCATACGGGAGAAAAGATATATCAGAAGATTGTACTGAAGGTAGAATCAGGAGAACAGTCTGAAACTCATGATTCGGGGCAGATTTCTATTTCTATTAACCGGGCGAAGGTCTTACCTGTTCCAATGATAGGGATAGGACAGTCAACACGTCTTCAACCACTGACAGCCGGAGAAATAAAAATATTTCATAAGTTAAGATTTGATCATTACCGTGTTGACCTTTATTTATTTAATAATGACTGGAGGAATAAAGGCGATCTTGCTTTTAACGAAGCACTTCTTCTGGATTATAAGATTGAGCTGGCTATCTTTCTTGATGACGATTACAGGAATCAGATCAGACTTTTTATAAAATGGTTGACTGGGAAAAAAGTTGACCCTGCTATTATATTATTATACCATAAAAGAGATGTATCTCTTACTGATTTTTATTTAGAAGAAATTGCCCTTTTGTTGTACGAAGCTATAAGCGGAGTAAAGATTGGTTTAGGGACTAATGCAAATTTTGCGCAACTGAACAGGAACAGGCCTAAATCGGGATATAGCGACTATATCTGTTATTCCATACACCCTCAGGAACATGCTTCTGATGACTCCACTCTTGTTGAAAACCTTCAGTCACAGAGATATACGGTGGAAAGCGCTATGGAGTTTTCGCACAGCAGGAAAATCTGGGTTTCGCCGGTCAATATCCAGCGCAGATTTAATGCTAATACCACTAATTACGAACCGTCTAATGATGGAGTAAATTTCCCCTCTCAGGCTGACAGCCGTTTGATGTCGTTGTTTGGTGCATGCTGGACTGCCGGAAGTCTTAAGTATCTTTTTGAGGGCGGAATAAAAGGTGTAACACTTCTTGAAACAGTTGGTGAAAGAGGGATCATCCAGGGGGATTTCAATTCCCGCTGGCCCAATGAATTTCAATCATTTAAAGGCATGATCTTCCCGGTTTATTTTGTTCTGAAATTTATCCTTGGAAATAAAAGCTTTGGGACGATAGAGAGTATTTCTTCACATCCTTTGAATGTTGATTCTATGGTTATTTCAGTTGCCAATCATCTGAAAATGATCCTCGTAAACTACACTCGTGAGTTCCAGAGTGTGATTATTAATGGTTGTCAAGGTGAATTCTCGACGAAGAGATTAAGTGAAGAAACTTATAATTATGCAGTTACTGATGCCGGCTGGCTGGAAAATTCAGAAACTAAAACAGTCAGGCTATCTGAACCATTATTATTGGAACCGTTTTCTGTAACTTTCATTGAAGGATAACTTATTCTTGTGGATATTTGTACCAGGAAAAATTTTCAGATTTATGGCTGTCAAAATTAAAATTTCAGAGGAATCGAGTACTCCAAAATACGAGCAACTCGTAAATGAGATTATACGCCATATCAGAGCCAGACACCTGCTTCTGGGGGATAAGTTACCTTCAATCCATGAAGTCAGCAATAATTATGATATTTCAAGGGATACAGTTGTGATTGCATATAACGAACTTAAATCCCGTGGGATCATTAGTCCCAAACATGGTAAAGGATTCTATGTTTCTTCGACAACATTTCTGAGTAAACTGAAAATATTTCTCTTTTTTGATGTTATGAATGGGTATAAAGAGGTGCTTTACAGGTCATTAATAAACAGTCTCGGACCAAATTACCAGGTGGATATTTATTTTCATTATTACAATCTTAAAGTGTTTGAACAGTTGATCACTAACAACATTAACAAATATGGATTTTATGTAATTATGCCTCACTTCAATGAAGATGTATCAGGAGTTGTATCTTCAATCCCTCGCGATAAGTTACTGATAATAGATAAAGATATCAGATCACTTGGTAATGATTATGCTGCTGTATATCAGGATTTTGAAAGCGATATTTACGGGGCACTTAATGATGCATTTCTATTAATTGGAAAGTATTCGAACATCAAATTCATTTCAAACCACAATTTTCAGTTTATACCTGAAGGAATGGAGGCAGGTTTTTACAAATTCTGCCGGGAACATAAATTAAAACATAAGGTATACAATGACATTGATTCATCACTTCCCTCAAAGGGAGATGCTTACCTGGTTGTATCTGATCACGACCTTATACAGCTTATAAAGACCAGTCTTAAAAGAAAATGGGAACTTGGAAAAGACATAGGAATTCTATCATACGATGAAACCCCCTTAAAAGAAATACTTGCGGGCGGAATATCTGTAGTTTCCACAGACTTCAGAAAAATGGGTGAAACGGCAGGAGAGATGATCAAAAACAGGATATTCAAAAAGACCGCAAACCCATATCTTTTTATCTCCAGAAAATCATTGTAGGATTTTGGATTTCGGATTTCACCCGACACCGGTTTCTAATCCCAATCGTCAATAGTACATCCGGACCACAGATTCAACTACTCTTATTAAGTAAATACCAAAAAATAATTTGCTTTTTATAAATCAAATTATATATATTTGTCATAACAGTACATAACACTTCAAATACTTTTTAAAAAGGAACTTTTCATAACTAATAAATCTGATAAAATGGTTCTTGTTCAGAATTATACATTGGCTGTCTTTCTATGTGCTCTTGCTATGATTTGCTGGGGGTCGTGGCAAAACACTCAGAATCTTATAGGAAAAACCTGGCGGTTTGAACATTACTATTGGGATTTCTCCATAGGTATTTTGCTTTTTGCCCTGGTGATGGCTTTTACATTCGGAAGTATCGGTACTGAAGGAAGGAGTTTTATCGTTGATCTCAGACAGGCCAGTCCGCAAAACCTTATATCGGCAGCCATCGGTGGAATAATCTGGAATGTTGGAACTCTTTTGCTGGTTGCAGCTATCTCAATAGCGGGTATGTCGGTTGCTTTTCCAATTGGTGGCGGCATAGGTTGGACCCTTGGAATTTTAATAAATTATATAGGTAAACCCGAAGGGAATCCATTATTCCTCTTCGGTGGTACCGCTTTTATAATTCTGGCTATAATATTAAGTATGTTATCATACAGAAAACTTGCAACACAACAGAAGAAAACCACTCTCAAAGGAATCCTCCTGTCGCTTTCAGCAGGATTGTGCATAGCATTCTTTTACAGGTTTGTAGCAGCCTCACTTGCAACTGATTTCTCTCCTGCTGATGCTGGCAAAATAAGTTCGTATTCAGCAGTTGTGTTTTTCTCAATAGGGGCTTTAATCTGTACTGCGATTCTTAACCCTGTTTTTATGGCGAAGCCTGTTCAGGGGGAACCTGTAAAAATATCGGATTGGTTCAGAGGAAGTTCAAAGGTACATTTGCTTGGAATGTTAGGAGGAGCGATCTGGTGTCTGGGTAACTCAGTCAGCTTCATGTCAGTAGGCGCCGCAAGTCCCGCAATTTCTTATGGATTAAGCAATTCAGCTCCTGTTGTTGCAGCATTGTGGGGTATATTTGTCTGGAAAGAATTTAAAGATGCCCCCAAAGGAACTAACATACTCCTGACTCTTATGTTTGGCTGCTACCTGGCAGGGTTAGTATTTATTGTTTATTCAAGATTTGCGTAGTGACGGCACTTCTTCCCCAGTAAAGGTGATGGTAAGAGAATCAATACCAGTTCATTGAAATTGAATACAAGACTCCGCTATTGTACGGAATGACATTTTTTGTACAATTGGTCATGGTAGAAGGAGATTCCTCGCTGACGCTCGGAATGACAACCATAGTGTTGTGTTAATAATGTGGAGCACAGGCGATTCGCTTAGCGAATCGCCTGTGCTCCACATCCCACTAAAAGATGATGTGTCATTCCGAATGAAGCGAAGCGTAATGAGGAATCTCTACTTTAACAGTAGAATGCAAGTATTAAGAAAATATATTTTCGAAAAGAGCATTATAAAATAAATATTCAATTAATATGCACTTAACAATGAAACAATTATTTATAATAATATTTTTGGCGTTTGCTACAGCGAATATAATTATTGCCCAGGAAAATCCATGGAAAGGACCTTCTGTGGATTTTTCACATGGGAAACTTAAAGTATCAGAAAATAAGCGATTTCTGGTATTTGAAGATGGTACTCCTTTTTTTTATCTGGGTGATACCGGATGGGAACTTTTTCACCGTCTGAATAAAGATGAAACCGAAAAATACCTGGAAAACCGGCGGGCAAAAGGATTTACCGTAATACAGGCTGTTGCGCTGGCAGAACTTGATGGATTGAACACGCCCAATGCAGAAGGTAACATACCTTTGATAAACAATGATCCGCTGAAACCGAATGAAGTCTACTTTGCTCATGTCGATTGGGTTATTAAAAAGGCACAGGAAAAAGGGATCTTTATTGGACTTCTCCCCACCTGGGGTGACAAGGTAGATCCCGCAACATGGGGGAAAGGACCTAAAATATTTAATAAAGAAAATGGATACAAATACGGACAGTGGATTGGAAACAGATACAAGGATTTCCCTAATATAATCTGGATTAACGGCGGAGATCGTGATGGAGGAGGTGATAATAAATTAATCTGGGATGCTATCGGCGAGGGAATAAAATCGGTTGATAAAAATCATCTTATGACTTTTCACCCATGGGGAGAACGAAGTTCATCAGAATGGTTCCAGGAAAGTCAATGGCTCGATTTCAATATGTGCCAGACAGGCCATGGACAACGCAGTTACGCAATCTATAAACGTATAATTGTTCGTGATTATAATCTGAAACCTGTTAAACCATGTTTCGATGGTGAACCCCGCTATGAAGATCACCCTGTGAACTGGACTCCCGATATTCTTGGTTGGTTCGATGATACTGACATAAGGCAGGCGATGTACTGGAACCTTTTCAGTGGGGGATTTGGTCACACTTACGGCTGTCATCCTGTCTGGCAGATGCTTGCCCCCGGACGTGAGCCGGTTGGACTTGCACGTCATAACTGGTAT
>Ga0302284_1001209_pt1 | contig 11731 bp, 4 predicted proteins | sample III_Fen_E2_1_FD_198760 | JGI IMG/M metagenome (GOLD analysis project Ga0302284, IMG submission 198760) | Peat permafrost microbial communities from Stordalen Mire near Abisko, Sweden - III_Fen_E2_1 | ecosystem: Environmental > Terrestrial > Soil > Wetlands > Permafrost | place: Sweden: Abisko...
GGCCCCCCCCCCCTTGAGAAGGAAGAGAAGAATTTTTTAATCGAAAAAGGTTCATTATTTTCTTAGTTGAGTAAGTTCTAATGAATTTGTCTGAATAATAAAAGGGGATAAAGAATAGAACAACAGGCATATTTTTTGATTAAACTCGTCAAAGCATGAATCCTATAATTAATGAGAAGAAATGTGCTTTTACAAGGCATTAATTAAAGTGAAGAGCTGGCTGGTTAGAAAAAAGAGTGAGAAAGAGATTATTACTTCACTGAGGAGAAGAAGAAGGAGAATTCGTCCAATTAAAGAAACTGCAAATATTATTAAACTTGCTTGCTGATCACCTAGTCATGAATCGCAAGGTTTCTGCACCTACCTTCATAAAGAAAGTTCTTGTCTAGCCTGGAGAATTCCCTAGAGCTTCATCTGTATGCGGTCACTAAAATAATTCTATTCGACCAGATTCCGCATGTTCTACTCTTCGAATACCTTCTACTGTTTTACAATAGCAACCTAAAATCAACAATCCTCCACTGATAAGCGCTTTGTCTGCTGCGGTTTTTTGCTAGAATCGAATCGTCTACAATAAAAACGCTCATGAAGGGTTAGAAGTTGCTTCTCTAACGAAAGTTATGACGTTTTATTGTGCTTTGAAACTCGCTGCTCGATATGATTTGGATTCTGATAAAGTCCTTGTGAAAGTTCCTAAATTCGCTGCGTTTATTTGTGGTACTTCAGCTTGTCTTAGAAATGCTGAATACATCAGACTCACTGATCTTTACTATGCTCTTATGCTCCCATCAGGAAATGATGCAGCTTGCACAATAGCAAATTTCTTTGGGTATTTGGATTTAAGAAAAAACACAAGTCCCTCTACCTTCTGCAACGAATAGGAAACGACCGAATTAATGGAATTATATGATCTTTCAAATGAAGGAGATATGAGATTTCAACAGCCCCAGGGAGATGTCCAGATGAACATGAAGAATTTCGTGAAAATCATGAATACGGAAGCGCAGAAACTCTAAATGAAAAGTACAATTTATTCAAATCCTCATGGACTCAGTGATAAAGGCAACAAGAGTTCTGCTTTGGATTATGGGAGATTATGCCATTTTGCTATGACTTAGTTTGAATTATTTCGGAAGGTAGTCAAAACTTCTCATCATTCATGTATTGTATTCATCAATCGCGAGTATCTCCTTTAGAAAAAGGCAGCTATTCTTGCTGCAGGATTGCAGAATAACAATTCTAAACCTTTATTAACTTCACGAAAAGCAAAATGGGAAAATACTAATAAATTGTTGACAAAGAACTAATACTTCATAGGAATTAAAACAGGGTGTACTCCAAATGCAGGGCCCTGCTTAGCTACGCACTACTAGAAGAATAATGTAGACTTGCAGGTGATTGTTCTAAATTCAAAAGATTCAGAGAAAAGATGGTCAGATAGCTTGAAATTAGCTGAGTGGATGTATTCGATTTTGTAAGCAGAGTAAATGCAGTAGAATTAAGAGCTAGGTGTAGAGGAGCTGTGCTAATAATCAGCTCAGCAAAGAATATAATCTCCTGCAAAACGAAAAATCAAATTTAGTTATAATTTCGAAAGAATTTTGAATCACGAAGGTGAAAATTTAACAGTCATCGAATAAGCTAATAAACCTCAAAGCATGGGTGTAATATCACAACAATTTATACCTTAGCCATAGGTCTTGCAACATAATACTAATTTGCGATTATTGCCCTTAACAAAAAGAATCGAAAGTGCTTAAACTCATCATTCTCAAACAATAAAAGTATTCCCAGTGAGTAGAAAACTTTAAGAAAACGACGGTTTCATGGGAGAATCGTCTTAAGACTAAAGATTGAAAACATGCTAGGAAAGGTAAGGAGACAAAGAGATCAGTAGAGATAAGAATAATAATAACAATAACAGCTCGCAGATGTTTGTAATGCTCACTCGTAATAAAAGTGCTGCTCCTTATCTCAGTGAAAGTAAATGCACAAAGATTAACAAGAACGAAAAGAAAGAGAAAATGCCGTAGAAGAAGAAATCAATGAGCAGCTAAAAGACAGCAAGCAGTACTGTTAAAAGCACTATCAATAATGATAGCCAGAAATAACTTTTAACCAATGAAGATTTGGATAAATAAGACAATAAAATTCTGAAAGAAAAAAATGAAAATGAAGAAGATAAGAACAGTGAAGAAGATTAAGACTAAATCACTTTCAGAGTTGACAAAGAAGAAGAAGACAATAGCTAAATGCTATCTGATTCATTCGATGATAAAATGGAAGAGTTTCTTTAGTCAATGGAGGTTAAAGCATCTGTTGACAAATAATTATTACAATTTGAAGATCCTTTTGATTTGAAGTACTGTTCTCAGTAGAACCTCTAAAACAAACCTATTCCTGCTAATTTTCTTATCCCACGCTGCTTGAAGCCTAAAACTGCAAGTAACACAGGAAGAGATCCACAATCTTTACCAAAAAAAGAGTTAAATAAATTATTTACACCAAGAAGAAAATTTTTCTATGCTCACAAATGGCAGCAGCAGAATCAGTCAGAATTTAATAGGATCATTGCAGCAGGAAACTAAGTCAAAATGGACAAAAGCTAGCCAATGTAAGGACATTCTTTCAGATAGCACTCAGCAGTCTCAAGGAAACAAAAGAGATTACCAGTTGTTGCTTTAAATTAAAGTGATATGTTTTAAGAAGAGTAGAGATCACTTTTCGTAGAAGAGGAAGAAAAATATTGATGAACTCTATTTGCAGAAAAGAAGAAGGGTTTGTGATGCTAATCATAGCAAGAATGAATATTTCTATTGTTTTTGTTAATAGAAATTTAAAGAATTCTTAATTTTTTTCTGGGAATATTTCGCGCGTAATTTGAATGATTTTAAGCTGTGTGGAGGGAATGGGAGATCACCCGAAAAACAAGATATTAAATCAAGAGAAAGGTTTAATATTCAGCTAATAAACTGAGAGAGATACACTAACAATAAGAAACATAGCCAGACAGACAGACATAAAAAAATATTATCTTAGATTTTTTAAAAAAAATGGAATAGGAACAACAAATGTAGCATTAATCGATCCCATACACTCGTGTGTCTTACAAGAATTTGAGTTAATTGAAAGGACACAGCGTGACTATCATTGGGACAGTCTAAACTGGAGACAGTAATGGCTCATTAGTAATTGAATGTGGCCCAAAGTATTATGTTGTCGTTGACAATCAACGAAGAGCTGACATAGATAATTCAGTGCTACTAGTTGAAGTTCGAGGAACTGTCCTTGGAGATAATTCTATTCACTCAGATGAGCTGGTTGAACTACATCATTAATCCAAACATCCTTTTGGTAAACATTTTATTAGTAATTTTTGATTTGTCTCATTTTTTTGTATTTCTGCATTAGACTATGAAACTTATGAGACGATGCTGCAATACTAAAATGGTCCACTGTTCGGACACTTATTTTCAAAGACTGATTGAGTTTGTTTTTCACAAAGGAGAACTAAACAGTTTATTGCTAAAAATACATACCATTTTTTATCATTGATTATTGTTTTTGCATATTAGAGTGAATATAATATTTGAGCATGATTTATGAGATTTGCAGTATCTCAAATTCCATTCTTTTTTCGAAAGGGAAAAGAAAGAAAAATATTGAAGGTTATTGGTAGATTAGAAGAATACAAAACAACGTGAAATTAGCAATAATATAATGTCATATTTTTACTTTAGTTTATTTAAAAGAGTTTAATCATATGCTATGTCTAAAGATATCCCCTTAAGATCCTGCAGTTACTTACTTTCAAAGGAGATAAGAGTTTTTATTAATACAAACCATTTGAGCTGAAAAAACTCTGTGGAAATGAATTAATTTTAATAAAGAGTAAGGGATTGAAAAGAAAGGTAATAATATCATAAATCAAATGAAGCCAAAATACAATATGTTTTAGAATAATATTTTGTGACTTCTCCTTCTATTTAAAATCTCATTCATTCTTAAATTGCTAAGTCAGAATAAGAAGACTTTATTTCAATTCATTAGCTTGTTCTACTCCAAATAGGTAAAACAAATCTTAAGATAAAGATTAGAAGACCCAGATAACAGTAATTTAAGGAGAAAAGAAGAAGAAGTCCTGTAAGATATTAGTTATTGAATTTCTTTCCCCAAGCCCTTAATAATACATCTAATAAAAGCTAAAATTGCCAAAAAAATTTCAAGATCAGTGTAAATAAAAAACTCATTATTTACCAAGAATTTCCACAGATTCAGATCCGATTTGAAATATTAATTAAAAATAAAGAAAAGAAGCATGAATTGTCTTTTATTTATTTGATGTAATCTTACTCAACCACTCCTTGAAAAAAAGAGAGACAATTTCACATGAAATTCAAGGGTTTTATGCGTTTTAAAGTTGAGATTACGAAAAATAAAAGAGGTAGAATTACATCAAATTCATCATAATTTCTCTGGAAAAATAAAGAATCAAAGCAGCTAAGAATAGCGATTATTCTGACAGTTATCACCTCACAGTTAGTCTTTTCAGCTCAATAATTCTTTGTTTGTATTGAGGCATTCAAATCATATGCTTATTTGAAAAATGTGTAAGGTGAACGGGGTTTTACAGCAAGGAAACAATTAAAAAAAAAGTTATTTAGATAATTTACCCTGCTCTTCCCGAAACCTATCTTCTTCCTTTGCATTCGCAGCCAACAAAATCTAATCTTAATTTTGACTATTCCACATGCAATTATTCTTATCTTTTTATATCCAACGACCGCAGATTCTAGATCAAAATCAATTAATAATCATAATAAATTACAAAAAAATCAAACACACACATTTACAATCTACCAAATGGCAACATCACTACTAAAACCCTCTTCTACCTGCTATAATTTACCTTCCAACAAAATCCATCTCCATCATCATCAACTCCAACGTACCTACTCCTCTTCCCCTCTATCTAAGCCTATCTGCAGCTTAGAATCCTCTCAAGAAACCGATGCGATTTCCACAAATCATAATACTCCCGCAGATGGACTTCAAACATGTTTTATTGGAAATTCTTAAGATCCTAATGAATATGGAGAACAATGTAATAAAATGAATGCACTCTATCTCAGCTAATCATCATCGTCATCGACATCTTCATCTGATTTTGAGAAAATCGACTAAGAATAAATAGACTCTTTGGAGAGTAAAGTGAAAAACACCTGCTGCCATGAAAAAGGCAAAGCTTTTTGCTGTAATCTCTTTGAATAACGTATCTTCGATTGGGTTGAAGAAAATGTCCCTAAAATGGTCAATCCAACTTCGAAAATGGATTCATACTACCACGCGAAGAGAGTATCCATCCGAAGCATGTCGATTTCGTTCAGTAGAAATACAATTAGCAATATTTTCAATAAAACTGAATAAAATCACCCTCGAACATTAAGCTGTTCTGAAGCAGACATACTTGATTCCATTAACTCTTAATAAACCTTCCCTGCTTAGAGTCTGAAAGTCATCCCAGAAGTTGATTCATCGACACCTATTTCTTGCAAAAAAAATGAAGAAAACTCAATAATTTCCCCTTTTTCATAAATTACAATCAGTCCTTTTATGGAAAGCGGTGAGAAGAAAGAATCTAGTTTACTAGCTAGGAGATAGAACTCTAGGTAAAATGTCCTTGGTAGTCGAGTCTCGATAGGAGGGAAGAAATTGTCTATTACGCCATTTACTGCAATGACTTAACAAGAAGAAACTGCAATAAACGAAAATGATTGAGGGAATGATCAAATTATTTAATTTCACAAATTCAAGCAAATCTCTCACTTTAAACAAACAAATCTAAAGTTTGTCTTTCTTTGAGAGCTAAAAAAATCAATCGAACTATTTATAACCTATTGCTTAACTCAGCAACTAAAGCATTGAGTACTTTAATCTAATTTCTTTACGAATTTTCTAGAGATTGCATGAACTTCTTAAGAAAATCAGCATTCTTCAAATCAACTACTTTTTTTATAATTTTTTTTAAAATTATTGTTTTCTACTTTATATTTTACATTTTTTTTGTTCATACATAATAGCCTCACACATTTGTGCTAAAAACTAAAATATTTTTTTAGTCAGAATCATTGCATAATACTAATTCTTAATTCAAATTTCTTTTTTTGGTATTTGTAATTATGCATACCCCTCATTGTTAATGTTTCATTCGCATTTCAAATTCAAAATAAAAGATATGTATTTTTTTGGGGTGGGGGGAGGAGGGGGAGAGGGAGAGTTTGCAATTAATTGTAATTTTTTTTTACTTAACAATTGATTTGGTTAGTCTGAATATGTCCGTCCTATGGTTAAAAATTATTAAAATATTAAACTTTTCTATTATTTTAATTCTTTTCACTTTATATTTAGAATAACTCAAACTAAATTTTTAAAGATTTCTTTTCGAGTAGAAATGTGATGTCTTGAAAAGAATGACAATGATATTTACAGAAATCAAAGAAAATTTTGACTCTTACGATATTCATTTATTTTGAATGTTTGTAAAGTTGCATACTTAATTAATTAGCTTAACATGTTTCTAAAATTGTTTAGTACAAAGACCCTTCTTCATCCGGATATTCAAACAAATTAATGTCCATTTTAAGTTGAATTGGCAACATAAAACACATAATATTATTATTTAAGTCTCAAAACAGTTTTTTTTAATTGTACATATTTTGAGTTCATTTGTTAAGCATTTTTCTTTCTTTTTGGAAAAAAATAAATATGAAAAAAAGAATAGCTATTTAATTTAACGATCTAATTCATTTGTCATTTAATTTAGCATGTGAATTAGCGTTTTATTAATGCATTTAAGGAAAGAGAAAGGGAGAAAGAAAAAAATAAGCTGATAAATGAACAGGGGATTGTGGGAGCTATATGAAATAATTCAAATGCTAGTAAATCAACCACAATCTTCATATAAAGTGGGACTTTTTGTGGAAAGAACCAGCTGTTTTCATTGATGGATCATGTGCGAATTAAAATTTAAGAGACAGGATTCTTGTTAAAAAATTAAATCAGGGGCTTTTGGTTTGCTTATGTGAAATATACTATTGAAGTGAGAAAATGCATGGAAGGCTCATCATTTACTAAAACCCTCTAACGAGAGTTAATAGTAGCCATAGGATTAAGATACAGTTCGATATGGAGAATATGATGATTTTAGTCTTAAAATACTAAATGCCCTTCACGCATTAATGGATTCTCACTTCTTCACAAAGCACTAATGGAAAAACTTTATCTTCTAGATAGATTCATTTTCTAGGATCTATCAAGATATATCGCTCTATATCTTCTGCTTTAATTATGCTATCCTTCAACTAATCACTTGCTTATTCAATTTCCATTTAATATTTTTGCTTTATTTTTCTTCTCAATAGATTTCTTAATTAAACAAACTTCTGAACTCCACCGTTAGAAGAAACAAAAAATATTTAACAAAAACTTCGCAAATTTTAATTAAAATTGTTATTAAGTGAGAAAGGAAATGCAGATAATCCTAACAGAGGGGGAATTTCTTGGAGATTCAATAGTAATTATCAGATTTGTTCAAGACATCCAAAACAAAGACTATTTAATCTAATTCAATTGCCCATAGATATAATAAAGAAAAAGTCGTTTAAACAAGCAGTTGTGGTATGAATATCTGTGTTAAGATCTCAAGTAAAAAATAAATACTAAAAATGAGCAGTTTGAGGATATCAGAAAAGATTGGATTTACTTTGAATCATAAACTGTTTTCCCATATTTTAATGTTAAGAACGCAGCCAAAAAAACATTTGCTTAGATGATGTTAATCAGTTAGAAACTGGGAGACAAATACAATTCGATTTAAATAAAATTTGAATTTACGAAATACAAAATATTTGATTTAGAAGGCTAATATTGCACATTTAAAACTGTTTGTTTTTTTTTAAATTCTTTTTATTTTTCATAATAATTCTTTTCATTCTTTCTGCTTTCTTTTTTCATAAATATTCTTGGAGGACATTATTGAGAGCTAAAACGATTGAAGTTCTTTATAACATTGATTATTTGTTATGTGATATTCCCTTGAGGATATTCAATTCTTTGATTTAGAAAAATAAATACATTCGGGGAGTCTACAAGATGCACTGAAAACTACTTTTCAAATGGAAATTCCTTGGGGATACGAGAGTAAACAAGCCGAAGGGTGTATATGGCTGAGTAGCGCGATTCGGTGTTTCTCAAATTTAAACAAGAAGTTTTGGGGGAATGAAAAATTATTTTTAAGTGTGGAGCTGCAGTTTCATGAGCAACAAGACTGTCTTTTGAGAGGTATTATTAAAGGAATTTCCTTTTAATTTTTCCTCAATAAATTGTTTATTGTTTTTTTTGATTTATTTGTTTTTAAAATTGAATCTGCAAATGGGTAGGATATTTGTCAAAAAGTGGGTAAAGGTCATTTTAATAGTGATTAGATTAACAGAAAAAGAGAGGGAAGGCATGTATATTCGGGGCGTGAGGACTATGATTCTTAATTACTGTTAGAAACTATAGTTTGATTTCAGATTCTTTTGGTTTTAATCACGAAAAACATTGGGAGAAATAACCTAAAAAGGGAATACATTTTCATTAAAGAAAGTTGAATTCAGCAGATTAAGCTAAAAGAAAACAAAAAAGATCTTTAATTGTTCAGAAAAATGAAGTTAAATGAAACCCCTACTTGCTAACACTGCAGAGCATTATCAGCCAGCTAATTTTTAAACCTCTATCCCCTTGAGGGCTACATTTCATTATGTCTATAGTACTTTCAATTCTTGCCGTGCATGATTAATAAAATAATTAAAAGCAAGAATGATAAATAGTACTCTTTCGTGGCTATTTTGCAAGCAGTCTCAGCAAAAGAAAGAAATTGAAAAAAAGTGCATTCAAAGCGCTCCTAAATCATGTGGATATCACTGATTTATTTGTCACTATGCAAGAAAGAAAGATTCACAGCAGCTAAATTACCTTTTACAAAAAAGTTCAAACAAAAAAATCCAAAATGTCACTATAAACTAATAATCTTGATAAATATTGTATTTGCAACGACAAATATCAATTGATTTTTCAAATTCAAAAAAATATCAAATCAAATTACAAAATTACAAATAGGGTAATTACCAAGCTGGATATTTAATTATTGTAGTTAGGGAAAATACAATTAAAAGAATAGCGGGAAGGTAAATCGGGTGTGTAAGGATTAACATGAAGCAGCCATTTTTTATTAATAAAAGAAGGTAGTAAATGGAAGAGCTTAATTATTTGATTAGCTTGATAAGATAAATATTAATGAAAATAGCTGAACAAGATCAAGCATTAAAAGAATGAAAACTAGCTCTATTTTTCAATGAAATAACTAAAGAAGAGATATTTAATAGCCAGTATTCAGTTGATCTTTGAGAGAATAATAAGTTTTGAATTCAGAGAAGATCTAAAGATGAAGAAAGGAGAAAGAAATCAAAGACAAAATAGATAATTCTAAAATATAATTGAAGAAACAAGTTGATTCATAGCAATAGATTCATCAAGATTAGCAGTTTAATGAACAGAAAACTATGAACTCAAAAATGAAATAAGTATGAGCTAAGAAGATTAAAAGAAATTCAGAAAATAGCTTTTTTTTATGTCAAGAAGAGCTCAAGTCGCAAACAAAAGTAGTTGAAGATAAACAGATTAAACTGGGAATTTAAAGAAATTCGAAAGATTTGAGTTGGCATCTTTCCTTCTCCTAAAAGATTCTTAGTTTTTTTTTCTTGGGAAGTTAAAAAAAGCTTGATGCTTCGAGAAATCTGATTTAAGAATAATAATCTGTTGAATTGTTTTATCAAAAGGTTTAACATAACATTGATTGTTGTGCTGTGCCAATTTTAAAGAAATTAGAAAGAGATATCGATAAACAAAAAAAAGATGAGTCCTTCAATAAGAAATAGAGGAAGAAAATGAATTGAAACGGTAGGGTGGTGATCACCGTAAAAAAGATATTATGAAAAAATTAAAGAAACTCAAATTTGGAGCTGAGAATTACTTTCTCAATTTCGACAGATGAGCTTGTTGTGGTTAAGCAAAAGTTATTCATTTTTGAGTTGAAAAATCATCAAATCTTTTGTAACAAACTGCAAAGACTTATTGCCCAAAGAAAAGATCAATATAGAATCTCAATTAAAGCAAACAAATTTCTTTGGGAGTGGAGATTTCAATTATTTTGGTTTCATTTTCATGCCAACAATAGCAAGATTAGGTTAATGTGCTAATAAAATATCTAAGATAATGATTTTAATTGTGTTTTTTTTTTAATAGTCATTTTCTCGTTGAGGGTTGCCTAGTCTGATGCATTGAAATATGAAAATTTTAATCAATAAGATAATTTATGAAAATCAGCTATTTTTGTAGGAAATATTAGTCTTTTTTGATTGTGATATGATATTTCTTAGTGAGAATTGTTAGCAGTGTAAAAATTTAAGAAAAAAAAAGAAGATTAATGAAGAGAAAAATAATTATTTAAATTTGAAATATTATGAGTTTTTAAAGAAGAAGGGAAAAATAGATAATAAATACATCCAACTAACTTGCCCAATAATTCAAGAATAAAATGGTTGGATGTTGAATCCAACGGAATTTGGGATATTAGTAAATTAACAAAAAAATATTAAAAATATCTGGGTTTTAGTTGATTTTCATAAAATGACATCGAAAGAAGCTGCTGAGTAAGAAGACAAAAATATTGGCATGACAAATGTCAAGAACTTAGAGAGCAATAATTAAGATAAACATCTTGATTTCTCTGAACTTAAGCCTGGAGAATACTCTCTTCATGTAGCAATGAAAAGATTTTAAAATAAGGAAATCAAAAAAGAATTAGATTGAAAAGAAATTAGAAATTAATATCCTTAAAAAAATAAGCTTAAATTTTTTTTAATTTGATGATGAGGTATACATTGAAAGAACAAGATGTCTTGTGCATCCTGACGATGACACTGAATTAGTTGATCCAATTATTGGAATTTATTCTCTTGGACAGAACTAATATACTCCAGTAAAAACGTAGGTTGGAATGACAGATAAATTCTGGGGAGAGCACATCTTCATTGAGAAAAATGTCAGCTCAAAAGAAGAAATACAAAATGGAAAGGTTGTCTTTGAAGTTATCGATTATAATACCATTTTAAAGAATTCTCTTATTGGTAAGTACTGAAAAATTAATTTTTAAAGATCTTAATTTCCCCAGAAATTATTTTAAAAATTGGATTACATTTTTTTAAGGTACCTATGAAATGGATTTGGCTTCAATATATTTTGAGAAGGACCATTGCTTGAAGTACTAATGGCTAGCACTGACAAATGTGTAGAAGAATTACTCTAAGATCATGGGTTATATTAAAGTTAGTGTATGTTTAATTAAATCAGGTGATCGTTAAACGATGCTTGAGTAAGAGCCACTTAAAAAAGGAGATCCTTAAGAATCCACTGATGTTTTAGTTTTGTTACCTCCATAGCTCCAATAAAAACCAGGATAACTTGTGTTCAAAATATTCAGAGCAGAAGGACTTAAAAAAATGGATACATTTTGTTCCATCGACGCCTTTTGTGTCATAGAATGTAGAAAAAGATAATGAGATTAAGATCTTTTCAATACTTTTTAATTTTTGATCTTTACCGAACGTAAAGGTGGTAGATTCTCGCTGAA
>Ga0302284_1001221_pt1 | contig 11650 bp, 6 predicted proteins | sample III_Fen_E2_1_FD_198760 | JGI IMG/M metagenome (GOLD analysis project Ga0302284, IMG submission 198760) | Peat permafrost microbial communities from Stordalen Mire near Abisko, Sweden - III_Fen_E2_1 | ecosystem: Environmental > Terrestrial > Soil > Wetlands > Permafrost | place: Sweden: Abisko...
CTTTTTGTTAACTTTTTTATTGACTTAATCTTTAATCTTCTAGAGTTTTTCCTCTTTTTCTTAGAGTTTAGTACTTTTTTTTATCACTTTTTTATTTTACTGGTTTTTCCCTTCAAGTTTCAGCTTCTCCCCTTCAAGTTACAGCTTTTTTTTCTCGATTTGTATTTATTATAAGAGTTTAGCCTCCACCTTGTGCAAATACAGAGTATCGTTGAAATCCTTAGCAAATGACACCTCCATTACTAAGGGAGGAGGAGGTTCCTAAGTCGTTGGAAACTCCTTGTAGTAAATTTTATTCATAAACTTCTTGATTTTATTTGGATCTATTGTATTGGGAGGGAATCCCATCATTTGGATGGAGTATTTGCTAGGTTATATTACCTTTGTTTACTTATGTTTGTGAATCTTGGAATGTACTCTAAAGTAGATAAGGAACAATAGGAAAAGTATACTATAAAGCAAGTCTGGTATCCATACATAACCCTTTCGATAATTCTGTTTTTTGTTTAGGAAGAACCAAAAAAAGTTTAATTGTTAAAATAATTTGAATCCAAATGAATTTATTAATGATCTACCATATCATCTGTGAAGGTTGCTATTCTTGCATCGTTCCGTACCTTAACTGCATCAATTTCGGTTTGCGTAGCGGAACTGGCAGGTATTTCTAAGGACAAAGTTGGCTGATTTGCAAGCGAACATTTCGAAATAGCTGATATTCCATTGGAGGAACTCCCGAGACCTCCTCCCGAACAGTTAGAGTACAGCGTAGGAATGCAGATCAAGGAGGCAATAAAAAAGAATATTGCAGTCTTCTTGAGGATATCGAAATAGAAATACAAACCAATACCATAAGGTTTGAGGTCGTTTAAATCACAATTGAGAGAGAATTTTTGAGGTTTATCAGAGCTCCTATTAAGGATAGATTCTCGCTCAAGGTACTCTTAAGCTTTTTAGAAACTAGCTTCCTCGAACTAGATCTTGCTGTTTTCGTCAATTTCTTGTTGAGCAAACGAAATATCATTTGGATTTTCTTCACTCATTTTTTGTAAAGTTAATAATCCTACTTATTAATTTATTATCTTGTTCTATTTGTTCTACTTCTCTCCCCCTCTTATTTTTGAGATGCTGATTAATTAAAAAAAATTTCTTTATCTCAAAAAAAACAGCCAACCAATAACAAGAACCTAATCCATGCAAAAATTTTCAATTAATTTTAATTTCTATAGTCTTATGCTTCAATCTCCAAAGAATTAATCAAGAAACTAACTTTTTAAAAACGACTTTAAAACTAATTTTTAAGCTGATAGATTATTTGAAACTCCTCTTAATATCTTACTATTAGAATACTAGAGATAACTGTCACTTAAATCTTACAGAATGTTAGAAAAAGAATAACAAGAATTAGATAATAAAATGATATGGAGAAGGAATAAATTAAAAACAAGCTGGAACTGTCAGAAAATTGAGACATGCAATTTGTTTCTATAGGTGAGAGAAAGAGAATAGGAGAGAGAGCTCAATTTAGTTGTTTTTCGATCAATGTGGAGTAGTTGCGTACTTGCTATCGGCAGGAGAAATTTAGTTGAAAAATTAAAGAGCCTTCTACTGATCAGCCGTTTTAAAAGCTCTCCGTTTTGAAGGTTTCTTGTGAGTGCTAAAATCTTCATCGTAGGGAGCTTATTTCTACAAGCTGGAACCACTCTTCTTCTTGATTGTGGAAGGGAAATCTATTAGATCTCCAAGATGATCTTCATTTTCAGGGGAAATTGAAGTAGTTTAGTGCTTGCTAAATGTAGATAACGGTGGCAACGAAGGAATTGAATGATTTTATTGGAACTACTCATTAGGATCTGAAAATATCTGCTAATATTATTGTTTTTATTGATCAAGGAAATGATGGAATTATTATGATTATGATTACTGTGGTAAGTACTGCTGTTGCAAATGCTAATACTATTAGGGATGCTGATCTTGATTGAAAAGTTAAATATCCTGCTGCTGCTGGTTGATTTCTGCTATTTTGTTCTCACATTCAAGACACTAGCACAAAGAGCTGCAAAGAACACCGTTTTGATGACAAACGCAGTATTTCTTTTGGCAATGGGAATTCTTGCAGTGGCAGCCTTTGATGTGTGTATTGTTATGGATAACAGGGAGGAAGGCATCTTTGATTCGTTTCTTTTTCTTTAAAATCGCTTTTTGTCTTTCCTCTTCATATTCTGGCTTGTTATGGCATTCTTCACATTTACATTCTACTGAGCAGTATATTCCAGCTGCAAAACAATCACAATATCTCTTAAGACATTTGCTGTTTCTGCAGTTGCAAGGTTTTGGATCATCTCCACGTTTCTCCTGTCCAGATTGATCTCCTTCATTTGGGTGTATTCTCAGAACCTTCTGTGATCTTCTGTTAGGTTTACTACGAGGGATAGATTTTTGGATATTTTTATTCTAAATCTAGCCGACTCGAGTTGCTTCTTCATCTCCTTCGATGTTATCAAGATCATCATTGTCTTCATCGTTGTCATCTTCCTCCTCCTCTTCATCTTCTTCATAGAATAGTTCTTCATCGGACATGTTGTCATCTTCTTCAAGTCCTTTATTTTCAGTAGGATTTATGTAAGTTGGGCATACTCCTGCAGCGAAACCTAGCTGTGCATTTTCAGCCTAAGGGAGAATACCACAGGAAGGTTCAACTTCTTAGGTAGAAGAGAATGGCATTTCTGAGCTTAATTAAAGAATTGGAAGATGCTAATTTTGATCTTATTCTTATTGAAGATGCCTAGCAGAAAGATTGTGTTGCTGATACCTTTAAGTGGCTTTTTTGAAGCCTTATTTCTTTTGAGCGCTTCGTTTAGCTGATGGGATAAATCCTCTTTGGTTATCTCCAATTTCAATGGTATCTTTGAGTTAACTGCTGAAAATTGAGTTCTTCCTAAGTTAATGCATGCTCATTGGTTAATTCATAATATTTTGATTGTTTTCAAATGAAGACTGACTATGAGGATAGGTATTAAAATTAATATTTCCTTGGATAATTGGCTACTACTATTACAGTTATTAGATATGCGAGGATGCTGCATTGTTATGTGAAGTTTTGAAAGATTTCGATTTACTCTTCGCAATACGCTTTTATGGAGTGAGTTTAATTTTATTTTGATCATCTGAAACACTCTTGTTTTGGTTAAAAGCACTAGGTATCATTGGTGGAGCGGTAACTAATGAGAAAGCAGAAACTGGTTATGAATGTTGCTGCCCTAGCAGTCCATCTAAGGGAGCTGCTCCAAACTCAGAAAAACTTACTATACCTACAAGTGCACTCAAGCTAAAATCAGTGACTTCCTTTTTACCATTGTTAAATTACTCCTCTCCATGGATTCCTAAGGTATTATGTTATTAATCAGCAGGCTGGAGTTAGTTCCCTGGGTAGCGAGTATCAACGAGCAGACCTAGTCCGTTTTACAACCTGTTTATTTAAAAAAAATAATAATTCAGCGATTAGCCTCACTCTCTCAAATACGAGTTATCTAATTAGAAAAGTTTAAATCTCTGGGGGGGGGGAAGGGGAGACTGGAGATCATAACTTGGTGAATGATTTAGGGTGTGTTAAAAGCAAGAAATTTAAATTTCCAAAAGGGGATTAATTGATCTAATTACAACTGGATCTGAAATGAAAGTAGTAATTTTGGTAGAGATATTCAATCTCCTTTGATTTTAATTTACAAATCTATTCGTTAAGAGACAAAGATGGTATTTAGAAAATCTTATTTACCTCTACTCTGATTTTTATAGGATGATGTTTTAGGTTATTTTCTAACCTGTCAAAGGAGTTTTGTTGTTGTAGAAGAAACAGCTGTTTCCTTCAGTGTTTTGAAGGGCATTATTGCCATATTGGTAGGAAGGATAATTCTTCGATCCATATCCACTCTCGATACCATAGTAGAGATTATGGAATGCACTGTTATTACCCTAGGATATCTACTAAGGGTACTACTGGAATCCAGCGGCTGAAGAAAATGGATATGAAGAGAATAAATCCTTTGTGTAGATTGGGTTTGATAGATGAACATTTCCACTGTTGATAGCATAGTTTCCTTGATAATTGTCTCCGAAATGTTAGTCATGCCTTGGAAAATATGAACAAAAAGTTAAAAATATCTGAAACTACAATGTGAATTTACATTTGATCATAGGCAGCTAAATGGAGTCGAGAGTTACTCTTCAGGAAGCTGTTTTCTTTGTCGTGATTAATGAGATGACTAGAATTTTGGAAGAATTGGAAGTGGCCTGCAAGAGGGTAGGATTTCTTGGGGGTAGTTGTGATTACAGTATCATTAATATGGATTGGTTCTTCCTTGGATTAGGGTATCACAGTTTGATTATTCATTGGGGTTTGACTCATTAAAGACTGAGAAAGAGAGAAGTGGTTTGCTTTATGTTGAGCAAAAGGAGATAAGGCACTCTAGAATCGATGATGAAAAGCCTTTTTTTCTAGTTTTAAATATTTTGGCTACTTTTTTGTTTGATTATTAAGATTTAATTAAAGCTGATCTGCCCAATATGCTTTTTAAATTATTGCGAACTTTTTAACACTCACTTTCTCAACTTTAGTTTCTCTCCCTCCCCCCCATCCGATTCTTCTCTTCGAATCCTCGATTTTCATATGAAATTCGCAAAATCAGTTTCTGGAGAAAAATTAGCACTCTGTTTTCAACCCTCCTCATCTTCTTCTTCTTCTCCCCAGTCAATTTCTGTAATTTCTTTCTTCCTTCTTTTTTTCTTTATGTTTTAAAAGTTCACCTACCTTTTTTACCTTCTGTTTTTTATCCCCAGCCTAGTGCTGCATCTACAATATAAAAAATAACTTTTTATAAAGTTCATCCCTACTTGCATAACTACGATGGTAGAGCATAAAAACAATTCCTTAAATATTGAGTCAGCTCTTAATATATCTAACTTATTTCACATAGAATACATGATGAGGGTTAGTTTGTCATCAGTATATCTTTTAGGAATAAGAAAAAAATAAAAAATACTGTCCTAATTATTTGTTGTCAACAACAATTTCAATTGAAATAGTGGTAACAATTATCAAATAACAATAAAATATTTTTTATTAATCTCTTTCACTCTGTTTATCTTCGTTTCAAACTTATTTAATTAGTTCTTTTGCTTAAAGAAATTTCATTTTTTTCTTTTACATTTTCCTTATCCATCTTGCTGAATTAATAAAAATCTATTCAAACATGAGTCGTCTCTATGGACACACAGAATACCCAGCTTAACGAAAAATGCTTGTCTCCTTAATTTTCCTTATTGAAAAGACTTGAATAATAATTTAAAATAATCTAAAAAATGAGAGAGATTTTTTTATTGAAGTGGTGAATTCTGTGGCGCAATAAAAAGAATAGTTCGCCCGCTGTTTCGCCAATTTTATTTAATAAGTTTAAGGGAGAGAACGCTGTACCTTTTTTAACTGAGCAAGAGAGAGAGAGAGAGGTTTCTGCTCTACTTGAATACAATTTTCGTTTTAAATAAAAAAAAATAAATAAAAAAAACAAATTTTTAGTTAGGAAGAATCAAAGAAAAAAAGGAGTTCCTCAACGCAAGGTTTTCAGAAGAAATGGTCAGTTTTTTTCTAGTTTTAGTTTTAAAGTTGATCTTAAGCTGATCCATATGACGAATAAAATAACAGGATGATGAAATGGCAAAGCAAGCAGCTATGATGGAGGAGAAAATGAAGAAAATGGGCAAGAAGAAACCTCTCATTAAAAAGGATGGAGATGTAAGAACGAATAAATGAATTTCTACTTAAATAAATTTCCTATTTAGTCTAATATTTTAACACATTTAATCATCAGTCATCTTTCATATCAATTGAATGTCTTTGCTCATTTAACTTTATCGACCCTTCCTCTGAGATAATGCAAGCAAGCTGATTATTGGATCTCCCATAAGATGACTTTTCGACAATTATTGATTATTTTTTTTGCAAAATATAAAATCAGAAAAAGGTGTTTGACTCAGCTGACTACTATAAAGAAAAGGATGAAGCAGAAAAAAATTGATTATCTTTTTCTCTCCCTTTCAAGTTCCTTTCCTGTTCTTCAGCATTATTACAAAGAATACACATGCGAGCAGTGAATGCATTTCATACTTCTCCCCGCTACAAAATATTAGGCAGATATTTGTATTCTCTTCGTTTTATTCCATGTGATTCTAGTTTACAGAGTGATTTCCCATTGGAATAGCACAAACATATCTTGACTCTAGTAGTTCATTGAGCAAGTTATTTCCTTGCAAGTAGCTAAAAAGACAAATAGCTATTAAATTTAAAGAATAGCATACAATAGGGGAAAAAATAGTTTAAAACAAAGAATGATCGATTTGAGAGGAAGATAAAAATATTTTGAGCATCAATTAGTTTGATATCTCTAAGAAAACTCCCAAATTCACATACACACACATTAATATTTTACAAGAGTTTCATAAATTTGCTGGTACTATGGTCACTGGTTTCTTCCTAAGAACCATACTATTATGGATCTGCTATTGTTGGTTCAAATTATTTCCCAATTAGCAGATTGAAGTTGATTCATGCAAATTTAATTCAAAATTGGGGACGTACAGGTAACTGCAAAGGCATATCCAAAAAAGCAAATAAAAATGAAAAGTTGTTAAAAATAAATTCAATTTTTTTATTTTTGACTTTGCTGAATAAAAAAAACTTGGTTTTTATATTTTTTCATATTTCTTAGAGGTTTAATGATCAAATGTGATAATTTTACTTTACATTTCATTTTTTCAAAGCATTTCAGCGAGAAAACATAAAAACATTGAATGGAAATGATTATTTTAATTATTAAAACTAAGGAAAAATGATAGGGGGGAAAATAAAACAGCCCAAACAAAAGGCATTAAATTGCAACAAATTCAATGTTATTACTTCGAAAAAACTCATAGGTTATTGAGGTTGAAGCGTGCGGCGTATTTGGCTATAATATTAGCGTCTTGTTTCTTGATGATTTATTTGAATTGTTCCTTTTGTCCAATGAATTTGTTCTCTTTCGCAGTCCTTCGCATGGAAACATCCGCATCTTCAGAAATTTATGTGTTTTAAGTAGCATCTTTGTATGAATTTTTTAGCATGATCTTTTTCGTATTCAGAGCTGATTTGGAATTATTCTCTTGGGTAATCTTAGAGCTGTAGGTATTGTCGTAATGTCGCAGGAGTTCTTCGCCTGAGAGCTCCTACTATTCTTAAGTATTCAAGATATTTGAGTTCTGATAAAACGAAGTACGGTGAACACGTTGCTAGGCTTACTATGCTTCAGCTGTATCAAATACATCGATTTATTTTATTTTGCGATAAACACTCTGTGTCTGCTGGCAACTACTTAAGCTAGAACCATCACCTCGTGGCATAAATTGCAGAGTCTACTGCTGCTGCTTTTACGATGTTTGCTATTATTATGAAGACGATGAAGATGATTCCCCTCTTGGATTATTTAATTAGTTGCTCGGATTGATATTGCTATTGTTATTATTATTATAATGAAAGGATATCTATGCATCTCTGGATAATTTCCTTGAATGTGCTATGAGTGGTTAGTGTTCTTTGCTATATGGACTATGCGTAGATGGCGCTTTCGAAGAATAATTCAGCACTTACGCATTGCTATTCTCGTGTAAACTATTGTTATTATGCGTAACTCTTTTGATAGCAAACTACTTTTATTTGGAAGGAGCTGATGGTGCTGGAAGTAGTAACCCTCCTCCTGTTTGATCTAACTTTTCAGTCTGCTAGGCAATAAAACTGGAATCTTTCCCTGGATCCATGAGGCTTGAGCCTTTACACGCATCTAAGAAGCTAGATCCTTTCTTTTCTTGCATGATAACTCCATTCTCATCATGCTAAATAGCACTCCATTCATCATACGGACTGTCAGTTTCCGTTTCAGTGTCTTTCCGTTAAGAAAATCCCATGAAGCTTGCAGGCTACGGTTGAATAAACGAAGAGACATTCGATGCTGATTACTGCGATTAATCAGGTTTCGATTTTAAATATTAGAATTGTTTCCTTCGTGATGCCGAAAACGGAGTAGTAGGTTTTACCCAAGATAATTCGTTTAGTTCGGACTGCTATTTCGGTAGAACATCTTGGTTAATGCTGGAATTATTCTTTCGCCTAGCAAAAGACAAATCGTTTGGGTTCTTAAAAGGATCACCGACACTGCTTAGCTACTGCTACTACTGCTAGTAATTGATAAATGCAGAAGGATTGTGCCTGTGGATGGATGGAATAATAGCAGCTTGAGTTTTAACATAAGTTGTTGACTCTAGAAAGGTTGAGTGGTTTTCAAGATGTTGTTGTTGTGGCTGATATTATGACAGCTTTGAAGTGACGATTTATCTGTTTAGTCTGATGGATTAAGTTGGTGGTTGTAGTTATTGTTGTTGCTACTTCAGCTGTTACCCTACTTATTGTTGTTGGGATGACTTAGCTTACTCAGCTTTACTTGTTGTTATCACTCTGTAAACTTACTCGCCTCCTCTGTCACTGTTATTACTGCTTGGTTTAGTGACGAGCTATTTTTATCTAAGTTTCTTCTAAATTACAGCATGCTCTCCTGTAAGTGAGAAATCCTTCCTTTTCACTTTATCGTTTGTGATCGAGGTTTTATGAGATATTTCCTGTGTTGGAGGGGATACTTCTTCTTGCTGTTTCTGATCACTTTCATAAGTACTGCTCCTCACCCCTAAATCCACACGAGATTACTTATTTGATTCACTGTACTCTTCTTCTGTCTCATGAATCTAACCATCTTTATTAGACTATCCTTATCTTAGAATTTGATTTGTTTTTGCAGTGTATTTCGATTACTAATTCTTCTCACTTTCTGCTTCATCTCCAAGCAGTTGCAGTACTTAAAATCCAGAACCAAAATACTTATCCAAAGTTACGCCTTCTTCAAGAGTTTATGCACTTCCCAAAAAGAATCCTTAACCGCTCATGCTGAAACAACTGGCTTTGGTTTCTAAATAATCTTATTATTTCTGTATTATTACCCTCCCTTATCTCGTTCCACTACGACTCTATTATCTATCAGATGTTACAGCCTCTGTGCCTGAAAGAATCCCACCTCCTCCTGCTGCTGCACCTCTGCTGGTAGTATTCCTAAAATTCGTGAGGGTTTTGTTAAGTTTATTCTGTTATCTGGAGCATTTCGAAGTATCTGGACGTTCTCGAGTTTCTTCCCATTTCAGTTCTTGATGCCTAGTTAAGCTCTCATCTTATGGAGTCTCTTACTACTGTTCTTACATAGCCACAGACTCACACAATAACTATGTGTAGTAGTATTTTCTTAACTGGAAGTGTCCAATTTATGTTGTCTGTTTTTGTTTTGCTTTTTCTTCAATTGATCAATGAAACTCTTTTTTTGTTTGTTCTGATCTTTCAATGTGTTTTCTTAGGCTGTATGAATGAAATTGCTGCTTTGAGTTTTGCAAAAAATACACTCGATATTTCGAGTAAAAATAAGAAGAAGAAGAATAAACAAATTTCCTTCACCTTGAATTCTCCTACACTTTCACTATTTCTTGACTCCTTAAGAGGCAAAATCTCCCTCTAAGAAATTAATTATTTTTTCTTATTCTTAGCTTTAGTTAGACGAATTATCCTCCCGTTAATTAGGATTAAAAAAATTAGTTAAATTTTTAACGCATTTGAGCTGCTCAAAATTGCAGGTTATTTATTTCATAAAGATAAATTAATTATCTAATATTCTGTGATAATCGTATTTTCAGCAGATGGCTGTTAAAATGAGCAAAATTTAATTCAAAAAGTAAGAAAAAATAAGAAAATCTTAAAAAGTTGACCAAAAGATTATAAAATACCTTCCAAAGAGACTTTTTCCCTGAAATCTGTTGTTACACTTTATTTACATTATTTGTCTCTATGACAGCGAAATGCATTGGTAGATAAGGAATATCTCCTTGATTATCAGATTAAAACAATTTTTTTTTAACTAATTAGACTCAGAGATGGGTAAAAAAGACATAAATACTTCTAATTTTGCATAATTTCCTCTCTAAAAACCTTCCATTATTATCATACAATTATGATTCCTTGATTTTCTTGTTTTCTTAATAATATCTCCATTTTCTTCAAATTTATTCAGTTTTCATAATTGTTTCATGCTCTTCAGTATAATTATTTGGTTCTTGTTTGATAGTCTCATCAGTTTACTTGTTAATTTCTACATTATTTTTTGTTAATTCCTAATCCAAATTATTTTACAATTCAACTAATTAACTAACATTGCGATCTACTACTTCCCCTGTGCTTTCAGTAACTCCGTCTGTTATTTCTCCCTTCAAGAATGATTCCTTCTTAATTCCCTAGTTATATCCTTTAAAATCTACTCCTTACTTTTCCCAATATCTCGAATAATATCCAAATTTATCTTTACTAGCTACGTCTATTCTCCTAGCTTTCATTTCTTAAACAAGTTCTCTCTATTCTTCTAGAGTCTTACTAATAGCTAACTTCGAGCGTAGATCTGTATGCTATTAAAGACCTTAATGGAGAATCTTAAAAAGATGACTCTTCACAAACAAATGTGGAGTTGGATATTGTTTTTCAACTAGATCAAGGTAGTCTATTGCTACCTAGTCTAAATCAACGTCCTCTCCACTGAATAAACCTGGATTTTCTAATAACCCCTCTGCACTCATTACACCATCGACTCCAGTATATTCTATGCATCGCTTGACATCTTCAAAAGTGTAAATCCCGCCATTTGCAAATACAGGAATGCTCAACTCTCCTTTGATCTTTTTGATAATATCCCAATCGCATTAGCCTACGTAATCTTTATTTTACTCCTTTGTGCGTCCATGCACGGTCAGAATAGAACACCCAGCTGCTTCAATATCCTTAGCAAGTTACAGAGTTGCCTCTAGATTTGGTAAAATGCGAATCTTGCAAGTTACAGGTATTCCAAGATTAGCATGCAACTTCTTGACAAGTGCGAGTATTGTCTTAGGTTCTGTTAGCAGAAAAGAACCATATCTCCCACGTTTGGCGATAGTCTACGGACATCCAAAGTTTAAATCTACCGCATCACATTTATCTTCCACAAATTTACAAGCAGTCAGCATCGCATCTGGATCATGCCCACAGAACTACGCGAATAACGGTCTATCTTCTGGAGCAGTGCTAAATACCTTGTTCAGAAAATCAACTCCTTAATCAGCAACGAGTTTACTGTAGATCATGGGCGTATAGCAAGCAGTAGTATTGTATTTCCTGCATAGCATCCTAAACGCTAGTTCTGATTAGTCCACCATGGGGGCGCAGATATACTAAGGTGAGCCTATTGATTTATAAAATTCATAGCCATGCAGTTTCTTGTGTTTTTCTTGTATGTCTGATGCCATTTCCTTTTTGATTTGACAGTTTAACAAAATCTAATTTGATCTAATTTTCATCTTTCTCTTCGTGAGAAAGTGTCTTAAACTAGAATCAGTAGCTAGCAACTTTTGTGCCTGCCTGGGAAGTAGATAAAACATGAATATTTCTTGAGTAAGAATGTTTAGCTCTGAATTTTTATCCCTTTGGAAGAGATAAATGTGAATATTTTAAGCA
>Ga0302284_1001229_pt1 | contig 11613 bp, 8 predicted proteins | sample III_Fen_E2_1_FD_198760 | JGI IMG/M metagenome (GOLD analysis project Ga0302284, IMG submission 198760) | Peat permafrost microbial communities from Stordalen Mire near Abisko, Sweden - III_Fen_E2_1 | ecosystem: Environmental > Terrestrial > Soil > Wetlands > Permafrost | place: Sweden: Abisko...
TAACAAAAAATCAACAAATCACCCATTCTATTCTTATTATCATTATATTGTCTTTGAAATTATTTGTATTGTATTCCTTTTTTACACTTAATTATTTAGCCTCTATTTCTCTCTCTCACAGCCACATTATTTACTTTTATTTTTCCTCCCCCACCTTCCATTCAACACAATGAGATGCAGATCTTATATTTTATTTTGAATCCTTACATTCGCTGAAATAAGCATGACAAAAACAAAAAAAGTAGAAGATCAATTCACAACGCAATTATTCCCCTAATAAAAGGGATAAAACTCACAATTATTATTCAAAAATAAATGCTGTCTCTTTCTTTTTTTGATTTTTCTACCTCTAGCATCATTTATCCATACAGATTTTTCCTTCCTCCCTTGACGTTTTTTTACAGATTTTTGTATCTTTTTTAAATCGATAGACAAACTTCTTACTAGAATCCCCCCACAGAAGACTTCAAACACACAAAGTAGGAATTATTTATCAGTGCCTTTATATAAATTTGAAATCCTGTTTTCTTTTGTTCTATCTCTTGAGATCAATCAATCATATCTTTTTGGTTTAATTTTTTGTCATTTTCACTCATCGTTATGCCCTCAATCATATCGATAGATTTTTCTAAAAACAGATAAAAAATCATCATATGAAAAACAGCGTTTTGTTGAGTCTTTCTGGCACTTCGCATTTGAGTATTTCAGCTGTAAATCGTGAGAGTTTTCTTGAATATTCCATGATTCCTGGGTGATCTCCTGGCGAACATGACAAGAAACAATTATAGCATTAACTATGTGCTAAACTAACGATCTCAGATAAGCTGAAGTCACTGTGATTTACTAGACATTCATATCGTGTAAAGGAATAACCATCTGAGCAAATATAAAAATCAGGAAGTATTTTTTGTTCTTCTGAATTGAACTACTCTTCATTTTTAATAAGAATCACACTCTTTTCAGGGAACAGACACTCCAGTACATTAGTTTCTACATTTATCAGCAAGAATCTCAATTCATTCTCTTTAAAAAGATTATTTAAAATATCTATTTCTTAAACTTTTAGCTTTGTATTTCCTTCATACAAAGAAACCTAATAATCTCTGAAAATAACAACTGTCAATGGCTGAAACGACTAACTATTGTTATTATTATTTCTATGATTCTTCCTTTTCTATCTCTCCTTAATTGCTGTCTTGATTGCTATCTCAAAAGGACTCTTCTCCTCTTCCGCTTCATCGAAAATACTTTACGAAAAGAATTCCGATAATTTATCATTAGTACTCGATACAGCTGATAGAACATCCCTCTTTGGACTATCCTAATCCAGCAATGCTATCGTCTATGTGATTCCAAATATCATTAGATTCCCTTGATTCTAAGAATGATTCTATATCGTAATCCACAACGGTGCATTGCATTTTACAGCAATTAGCAGTAAATTCTAGAGTACTTTCCTTGCAGCTGTCGCTTACCAATTGTGGTCTTCTAATAGCACCAAATTATTGTTGTTATCTTTATCTGGTAGATTCAACAAAGGGAACAATTCTTGACTAGGAAAATGTAGCAAAATGCATTACTATTCAATAGCACAGAATCGTTACAGAAGATAATTGATCTTGTTAAAATCAAATTAATCACTTCCTTAAGGGAACACAGACACGAGTAACTTAAGTTCTACATTGCTATGCATCGTTAGACATAACTTGATCTCAGCCATCCAATTATCATTCGTCTTACAGCTTTTAGGTATGATAATCTCCAATGGATTGAAGAATTATATTCCAACTGTTGTACTGAAAATCTTCAGTAATTATAAATATCCATAGACTAATTCTCGTTCTTGTTCTTGATAAGCTATTGCCCAGCTATCCATGATGAAATGAGAAGCCAATGTATGTGGAGAAGATAATCCGAAATATTAATGACTCAATTATTGGAAGATTTATTTGGAAGAGAGGTTGCGACTGCTGTTTTCTTGTTAATTGTAGCTTTTGTTGTTGTTGTGGTTGTTACTAGAATTAAAGCTAGTCCGATCGTTAAGACTGCGTTTATCTTTGTTACTATGATTATTATTCTTCGTCGAATCCTTCTTAGTATTTGCGTGTTATTAAGATATCATGCTAGCATCAGGGCTGTCAGATTGATCTAGAATATCGAACATATTCCGTTATTATTATTATTACGATTGTTATGTGTGTTTACTCATCCAAGAGGCCCCTCCTGACGTTGCTGCAGTTACTGGCAAGAAATTTCTTAAGGTATTATTACTTTATCGGGGTTATTACCATCCGTTTATGTTATTTGAGTTGTTTTGTTAGTTTATTGGTCTTTATGTCTGAGGGAGGCCAAGAATACTTTCAATAAGGTCATTTGGAAGCTAACTCTCTGTTGCTTCTTTAGTTAATTGTTCGCTAATGTGATATGGCAGAAGATTCATGTTCTTGACTGTGGTTTTATATGTTTTTTCGTAATCTTCATCAGCATCATCTGTACCTTGAAATTGATCTTAGTTCACAGTATCATTGTAATATCCCGAAGTAGTCTGAAATGACTGATTTTGTGGAAAATTCGTTTGAGAAAAGGAACTATTTTTACCTTAAATACTCGATAGATCACTTAATTAAGGTAGACTATTGCCATTTTTATGTGTCCATTCTCGTTATAATAATTATTTCGCTATCTCTTTAAGTAATTTCGTCTCATATTTCTCGTATTCCCTAATAGGCTAAAATGAAGGATAGAATGTATCTCCACCGCCGAAGAGAAGCATAGGTGAAGGGAGAGAATAACACTTTTAAACAGACCTATTCATAGTTGTTTGGACTTTCAACAGAAATTCATTTTCTAAGTTGAATTGGACAATGAGCATTCTTGACATAGAAACTCCTTCTTTCGACTGCTATGGGGTGTTAAGATGAACGCGCATTGCATGAAGGCTCTACAACAATGCTACTTGAAGCGCTGGAGAATGCTCAAGCGGAAGAATTTCCCAGCAATTTGATAAGTTGAGTTGTTTCCCAGAAGTTGTTTGAACAATGTATTCATTGAATTAATTAGAATTATCTTCGTCTGAGGAATCAACACTACTACTGCTGCTGTTACTGTTGCTGCTATCAGAATCTTAAGATTTATCTTGATTAGTATGTTGTTTCTGCTTTTTAGAACTTGCAATATTTTATGTCTTTTTTTGTTATTCCTTGAGTTTAACAGTTTAAATAGTGAATACTTGACATCTTTTAGCTGCTATTTACTTAACATGCTCAATATTCGAGTTATTCGTGATACTCTACTAATAAAGTACTTATTTCCCACATAAATTCAGTGGATTCTAACCCATCATGATCGATTTCACCAATGACTAATTATTAACTACAATCACACAAGGAGACCATTCTAACACCATTATCATCTTATCATCCTTATCACCTTCTCCATCGCTACCAATCTTCGCTTAAATGTAACTAGTCTTGAGTCTGAATTTAATCGTCTCAATAACACACGCAGTTTCAACCATTTATATTTTATTATCAGTCATGCATACTGTCCAATCTTCATGCTGGAACCATTCCTTACCTTAAGGACAACTTCGCTTAGCAACTTCACTAAGAAAGGCCTTAATAATCCCTTTACTAGAGTCAACTAAGAGAAATGAATATGGAGTGACATTCGTATGGTATGAAAACTTAATTGAATTATCATTGTTGCTATCGCCAACATCATCATCACCATCTTCATAATTGCTAAGTTCATATTGATTCTCCCTTCGTATCTCAATGATGTCTTTGTCTAATTTATATTTCAAGATATTCCACTGACTGTACTTTTATCCAAGGACATTAGTATTTTCACTTTAACCATCTTCTGATTAAGTAAAATAGCTTTCTTGATTGTAGATAGGGATCATTTTTCCATTTTCATAATTCAATTCATTTTCAATTGCGTGATGGATGTAAAATTCACCAAAAACTGCATTCAGCCGTACTGGCTCAAGATCAACTTCATTCTCAAAGTATCCATGTAGCATTATCACTCAGAATATCTAGTCTACTTAAACCTCAGTGTACAATGAGTCTAACCTAAACTCTCCTAAACAGCTGAAACAACAACAATAACAACAGCTACCCAAATCGCCAAAATTTATTAATTTCTTGATATCTTTAATTTCTAATATCCTACTTTTGATTAACACTCTCCACAAAAAGATCGATCCTCCCATTAATTAATATTTTACCTAAATATGAGTGAAATCTATCCTAATTTAGTAAATATATATATTCTAACCACCCAATACATACAACCCTCTCTTTCATTCTCACAGCGCATAGTTAAAGCTACTCGACCCTTGAATGCTCGATCTATTAAGATTTCCATTATTATTATTGTTATTTCCACTATTACTATTATTCTAATTCTAATTATTACTATTCACGATATTACTATTAACCTTTTATGCTTCTCCTCCATTCGAAGATGTCTTATCCTTCGTGAATAACATCTAATTTTCTTTCTTATTCTACTAATTAATGGCATTCAACGATGCAATATCCCCTAGATTCAATCCTTACGATAGCATTTAAGGTAAACTACCTTTCCTGAACGATTATTGATTTGAATTCAATATTTTCGATCCTTATTCGAGTACAAAACTCTTCTTCTTCATAAGTTATATCTATTTCTTCAACGTCATTCTCTTCTTATTCTATTCTTGCCTCTTCTTGACTAAGAAGAATGGTCCATTGTAGCGTTTCAAGACAGTATCGATGTTATTATAAGGGAAGAATTATTTGAATATTTTGAATTTATCAAATATTTTCATATATTCACTTTCCCAATTACACGTAGCTTTGACATTCCTGATGGAATAAATATCAATGACAGCATCGTTTTATCCATTGTTGTGTCCTTTGTTACCGTTTAAATCAGAGTTCGAGTATTAATTACTGTTTTATACTCCTCCGATAGATTAGCTTTAATTGACTGGAGGGATTAAGGGAACACTATTGTTGGCAGCTAGATTCCCATTGAAGTTGAGATTACTGGGAATGTTGTTATGGAGGTTTGAATTACCTTATGGTTCTTTTTGTGAATGTGGATAGTTGTGTGATGATTGTTATTGATTCTAGAAAGCGTTTAGTGCACTCATGTTGGAGTTGTCACGTAGAATAAATCCATCGTATCCCGGTGGTAGAGGAGGAGGTGGTAATCGACCTTATGATCCTTTCGCAATGAGATCCTAAGCCATCGGGGTGGAAGTTATCATACTACTGCTGTTGACACTTTGTGGACTCATTGGGAAGAAATTATTATTATATTAATTCTGCACCATGAGTTTAGGAGAGAGATATGAATGGAAATTCTAAATTGGTTGCTCTTAGAAATCAGTGGAAAGATCGTTTTTATTTAAGCTTTTTTGAGCTTATAATTATTAGTTATATTAAGGTGGTGGCTAATGTCTTTATCCACCATTCCAAGTGAGATTTCGGATGTTTGTTTGAGATCTAGATGGCATAAATGCATTATTGAGAGGTTGGAGTGTATTTGTGTTCGATGCAGCTTAAAACGCAGCAGCTGCAGCGGCTTAGGCAGCTTAAGCAGCTGAGTTTATGATATTCAAATTCGAATGGAATTAAGATGGTTACGATGAAAGGTTTGTGTTATCCATAGCTGATCGTTCTTCGACGATATTCGTGAGATTCCTCCGCTAAACTCTATTACTGTGTTCTCTGCTTTTTTATCGTAAAATCTTAAAAAATGATCTCGAATTCTACATATTCAAATTAATCGTTGGTCTCTCATCGAGCAATGTCTCAGAGTTCAACGTAGAAGGGTTGTTATTGGATGTAGTACCAGGATTAAGGTTAGGATTAGGATTATTATTATTATTATTGTTGTTATTGTTGAAGTTATTGTTATTGTTAGATTGCTGTAAATCGATCCCTTCCATGTACATCAGCGATGGATTATTCACAGCCTGCAACTAAATCGATGTTTATGGGTTATTTACAATATTATTAGCACTGTTATTATTAGTTCTATTATTATTCGTTGGTGTATCGACTGTATGTCTTTTCCTTCTAGCGATATTCTTCTGCGATGCTAAGGCATAACTAAAACTGGATGCGTTTCTACCTCTCATTTCTACAGTTTCTTCTGTGAATCCATCCGTTCCTTTGTTATTATCATCTAGTTTCCCATAATGCCGGAAATAATTTACGCTCTTTTCTATGAACTAACGATCGGGTAAAGCGCTGATTTTAGGAAGAACAACTCGATCTCGTTTTTCTCGCTTTAATTCAACTTAACTGAAATTATATTTAGCTAAACATAATGGTTTATTCCTGGAGAGCATGACATTTGGACAGTTAGTGTAGCTGTGATCGAAGCTTTAACAATAGAAACATTGAATACCAAGACCCTTTGTGGTTTTGGAGAATTTCACTAAGTCACGTAACATTTGGAATTTCTCCTGCGAATTAAGAAAAGTAAAAGGAAAAATAATGTAAAATTGAGTATAAAACCAAGAAAATTATCAGGAATAAGTACTAAATCAAACTTCGTGGACAGCGAGAGTGCAAGTTAGAAATTCTTCGATGATATCTCGATGACCTGAGAAAGCTAAGTCGCTTTTGCTTAAGTTTATCGCATTTACTATCCGAAGAAATCTTCCACACCGAAAATATGGCCTTTTTGAATAAGCGCAATGGAATGCTCAATCTCCTCATTTCCTTTATTGCTAGCCATTATCAAAGATAACTCGATTTTCCCAGTGAGTACAATGAACATTTTATCGGATTTTTCACCAGGTTTGAAGATGATTTCACCTGGTCCGAAGGAACATTCATTGAGTCTCAATGCGAGATTGTTGATGGCTTCCGTGGAGAAATTGAGTTTGAATAGCTTGATATTCCCGAGTATTCTCCCGTAGATATCAATTTATACTTCTTCTTTGATGGATTTGGGGATCATTTCTAAATCTTTCACAGCTTGACCTTCACTTTCTTCACTGTATTAAAGGTATTCTATGTACTTACGGACTTTCATTTGGAGATGCATTTCAAGACCTCGAGTCTGGAGAAACCGATTGAGACTCGCAATACGTTCCTTGAGTTTTTTTTGCTTCACTTTCAAATCTGTTATGACCTAACTAACTAATAAACAAGAAAGATATGAGCACCAAAGCTAACATCAAAAGACAAAAAGAATTGGCAGAAGATGGTGATGGCTTACTTGTGTTGATACAATACGCAAAGACCAAACAAGACACCAAGGAAACTATGGAAATAAAAATGAAGTTGTTATTTTAAAATAAGAAAATTTATACACAAAACTATGTTTCGTCTCTCCCATTATTGATTTAATCCGTACTAATGATCGTGTAAAGCTTCTCTTAAGGCGTGATTGGAGTGATGTCTCCATAGCCAATCGTGATCCTAATGATTCAAAAAAGCACAAATAATTATCGCATCAATATTTTCTTTTTTCCTCAATTATTTCCCAATGAGTTCTTTACATGGATATGATAGCCCAATAAAGTCCATTGACATAGATAACTGACCAATTCTTATTAAGAAGCCCTTCTTTAGAAAGCCAAGTTTCAACTGTCAGTCGATCTTAAACAGTCGAATATTATCTCATGCCTATCCATACAAACCCAGAGGATGTCATATGAGCTATGAACAACACCAAGCTGAAAACATTGATGATTCTAATGATAATCAGTATCTTCTCCGATGGCTAGAATACCTCGATTAAATGCTTTCTCGTTTTGGATAACTTTTTTGTTAAAATTCGAATCCTATCATTTTCAAATGGGAAAAAGTAACATAATCAAGATAATCTTACACGAATAGCCTTAAACAGAATAGTCAATAGGAAATAATTGCTGAGCCCGAATGCACCAAGAATATATGGTACGAGTGTAATGACGTCTAAAAAGAAATCCTCTACAAAAGGAACAATAATCAAATTTCTTGCATAGGTATTTTGAAATTGGTCTTGCATCGCTTAATATTTTGCTGTTATTTTGTGCTCTTTCTTTATTCTTTACCGTTGATATATCTGATGATGATTTGCTTTCTGTTTTCTTAAATGACTCCTTGTTAGAAGAATGCAGTGTTGATATTCACAAAGATGTCCACCAAGAACACAATGCTTGAAATGACATAACTTGTTGAGGATAAGAAATAAATAACACAATTTCATTTTCAATTTGGTAATTTTTTGCACTATAATTTACAATGTAGTCCATGATTGAGTGCTGAGAAAATCCTCAAAGAAGCAGATCACTGGTCTGTGTGGGCATCCAAAAAAGAGAATCAAATTGTGAAATGAAAAGAAAATAAGACAATTGAGATTTATAAATATTGTTTGAATTTTTCCCAAGCAATCGCATAATTAATCAAATCAAAAATATGGTGGGGGTAACTTGAATGGTTTTATGATGTTTCCCCCAAGAATTCTTCAAAAAACTGCTACGTGATTATGAGGTTAGTGATTGTCAGCATGAGGATGATGATATCCCATGAGACTTTGATCGTTTAGTAGGGTTTTAGGACACTAATATTGCCTATCTTTTTCAGTCCACCGAACTTACCTAATATTTTTAAATAAAGGAGAGAATCAAATCGATTTCAAGTTTATTATGATTTTTTTAAATCTTCTCTTACTCTTGAGCTTCTGTGATAGACTAAACATGATCTTCTAATATTTTGATGGTCTCTTTTAGTAATTAATTTTACAAACAAAAAGAAAAAGGAGTAAGATCAATGGGGTATGTTGATTTTTGAGCTCATTTGGTCTGAAAATTTCATCCCAAATTGCGTATTTTTCAATAGTTATGTTGTCTAACACATCAAATTAAGGAAAAGGGGGAGGAAAATAAAATCAAAGAACACAAAGGTTCAAGGAATGTAGCCTTTTAATTTGTGCTATAAATCCAAAAAAATCAGATGGAGATGAATAGCAAACTGTTAGGTTACAGTGAAAGATTCATTTTTTATTATTGATTTGTGAATTTTATTCTTAGAAAAAATAATCCAAAAAATAAAGAGAAAGGGGGAAGTGCTTTTGAATGAATAAGAATCTGTATCTGCATTTTTGTTTATTTTTTCTGGATGCTTTGCTGCTTACATTAACTGCGAAGAAATCCTTGTAGAGAAAGAATTCATAATTCGATGCTATATCTCCAATAATCTTAAAATCTTCTCTTCGTAGCATGGAAAAATTCTTCGAGCTGCTGTGAACAAGCATGATATTCATAAATCTCGCGACATTCTATATAATCGCAAAGAACCTCTTTTTCCATGTTTCCCCGATACCTACTGTCTTATTTGTGTTTACAACTGTCCCTTGGTACTCTGAATAATCGTCTTTAAAACTTTTTGTTCCTAGATTCACCGAATCCTGCATGTACGAGGCATTCTACTACGAGCTATTGAGCTTCCATTGAATAGTGCTGCTCCCACAATTATTGTTGCTTCTTCGTTGTTTTTAACTCGTTTAATCGGGTAACTAAGCAACGTATAGATATTTGGAGTCCTTTCTTTGATGTTGCATGTCGTCTTCATCAGTTAACATTAGCCCCATAATATCCGTACCATTTTTTTTAGTTGATCGGAAGGCTTCTAGAGTTTTTGTTGCTCTCAACCCAGGATTCGGCTCTTTATGGATGCTCTCCCTGTAAGATGAAGAAGACTCCCTATCATGCACTGTATCAGCTTTTCTAGATACTGTATTTTGATTTTCAACTTCTTCATCCCCTTGCTTTTCTTAAGCAGGGATTTGAGTCCTAAAGTGAATGTTCTACCTGTGAGAATTGTCCTTGAGAGTTTCTTTAACCTTTGCTTGATCCATGGATTAAATCAGCAGATTGGATGATGTAGCATTATTATGATTGTTGTTGTTGCTGATCTGCTCAACTAGCGTACGAGAACTCTATAGATTACTGCTGATTTGATTGTTCCACTGTCCGTTGTTATTGCTCGCGCTGATTTCAAGAGGCGTTTAGTTACTCTAATTCCCTGGTGATCCTTCGATTCCAACGGATATTTTGGAAGGATTCAAAGATGTTTCATTCATCGCATCCATTGTAATAGCTCAATCGAATAATGAATTACTTCTTCTTCTCTATTTTTTCCATCTAATTAAATCACTGATTCCTTCCCAAGCAATCAATAACTCATTCAAGTCACACTTGCATCCTCCCTCTCTTTCTCTCTCTGCTTAAACCCTAAGATTAACCTCCTTGCTTTTTCAAATCCATTAGTTACTATGGCAAATCAGCAAGATAAGGTTTAATATTTGCTATTTTATTTGTATTATACTCAAAACAGAGTACAATTCAAAATGTAAACAGTTTTCTATTTTGTTAATATATAATTTCTATCTCTAGATTTGATATGTTACTTCCTTGTTATAAAAATACAGGGATTACTTTGCTTTTACATCATATTGAATGATTTAATCAAATCAGTTAATATTCTAAATCGTTGTGTTCTAGTTACTAGCTTTGAAATCCCTCTAAATTTATCATAAATTCCAGTCATTTATCTGCTTGAAAATAATAAATTCCATAGCTGTATCTAGCCTCCACGGAATTAATTAGAACAATAGCACAAAACTCAACTAATTACACAATAACACACACTTAAATATTTAGACAATCATTTTAAAGATAATCAGATATCTCAGCTCACCAATCATGCTTTTCAAGAGAATAAGCCATTTAATGTCTCTGTCTTTAGCATAAAATAATTTAGCTTATTTCCAAACTGTCTTCAGATGATTTCTTTTATTTATTAAGAATTCAATGATCTATTTGAAAAGTTATAATAAAAAATTGATTCTAAATTGTATTCTATTTATTTCTTCACATTAGATGTTGATGATATCTTTCATTTTAAAATTTGAAACACGAAAGAATAAGATTAAATCTTGAAATAGTTCTTTCCTCTCAATCTATCCAAAAACAGCATTATTTTTATATTTGTCTTTTGTCTGATCCCTAACATTTTTCAACTTCAGTTAGTGGCTTTGAAGTTTTTGTTATTTAAAAGTAACAGTCACAATAAAAGTAGGATTCTTTACCTTTTAGTGTAGTGATTTGATGAAAATAATGAAAGAAGAAGAAGAAGAAGTAAAAAATGTTGTTCTAAAAAATTATCATGAGACCCAAGGAAAAAAATGTTGAAAAATATGTCAAATCTCAAAAAAAATTTTAGATAATTCGGGCACAGACAGGCATAAAAAAGGGATTAAAGAGATTGGATTGATGACTGAATTACTGGAAAAAGTTTCGGCAAACAAACGTTCTTCACACATTACTGCTCTTCCATTTCGTTTTTTCACATTGAACTATCAAAACTATCAGAAACAACCAATTCTGTCAGCGTTATGTGGTTGTTAATGAAATAGAGTAAAAAGAGAAGACAATATTAGCAGTTGAAGGATGCAGAGAAGAAACAGTTCAAAGGGATTCAAGTTACTGAGGAAATGGATCTTATTCGATTGTGTTATGAGATAATAAGAATGAAAGCGAAGATTTGGGGAATTGCAAGTAATAAAGTATAAGTAGCATGCAAATCTAAACTGCGACTATGCAGAGAAGATATG
>Ga0302284_1001234_pt1 | contig 11597 bp, 12 predicted proteins | sample III_Fen_E2_1_FD_198760 | JGI IMG/M metagenome (GOLD analysis project Ga0302284, IMG submission 198760) | Peat permafrost microbial communities from Stordalen Mire near Abisko, Sweden - III_Fen_E2_1 | ecosystem: Environmental > Terrestrial > Soil > Wetlands > Permafrost | place: Sweden: Abisko...
ACAAATCAGCCACTTTGTTTATTTCTTCTTCCTTTCAATTTACGCATGCTTACGATTTCAATTTAAATGTTTATTTCTTTTAGTTGCAGATACAAAATTAAAAAAGAATTACATATGATTGCTACTATTGGCTTATGTAGCATTCTCTCTCTCACAAAATCACAAAAGAATCTTAATTTCAAATAATAAATTCCAAAATAATTCTTTTGATTCTCTTCTTTGTGGCAGAAAACAAAATTCATTTAAAGATAAAGTAGATTTATCTGTTTGGTGATTTCGAGTAGAATTTTAACATCATGAGCAAAGAAGAAGAGAGTAAAACTTTAGTGTAAGAAGAATGTAGAATGGTCGGAATTGTAGTGGCTAATAAAATTAGCTCGATCAGCTAGCACGTAGGTGAATTATGGGAATATCCCCCGAAAAATACTCTTTGAAAAAATCTAATTAAAAACAAAAGAGCAGCAGATTTCAGTAAATTAATCCAAAAAAAAGTAGATCCATCAAATGGCAGCTTCAATTGCAGCATCAAAAGCATTTTATCCTAGATTGAATGGACTCAATGTCGTCCCAGTTGTTGGGTTTTTTAAAGGTGAAAAGGTCGTTATGCGGAACAGCAATGAACTCCTTGCAAAGCTCGTCGATATGAAAAGGAGAAAGCGACAATACGGTGTAGATATTGTCAGCGATTTCGATCAAACAATCAGCGCCTTCCACGATGACCATCATCGAGCAGTAAGTGCTTGTTTTGGGATCTTCCGAGATTCTTCTTCTGTCCCATAGTGCATCACTTAGAAATCAAAGGAACTATATTAATATTATTATAAATACGAGATATCAACTGAATACAGTTATGAGATTAAAAAACAAAAGATGCGAGAATGGCTGAACGAATCGATGCAATTGATCTTTGACAGCAACGTTGACAGTGAATTACTCGGGAGCATGATCAATGAGAATGTCTTTGCGTTTCGGCATGGTTTCGATTCTTTTTTTAAATATGCGTTTTAGAATAATCTGAATTTCCTAGTGATCTCAGCAGGAATTTAGGATATAATCTATTATCTTCTGAATTAAATTGCCTAGGTCAAACAATACCAGTAACAGCAATTGATTTCAAATAAGATAATCTTCGATGATGCTGGATAAGCAATAGGCTCTAGTGATCAAATCGTTCATTCCCTGAACAAGGAGAACATTTTAGATCGAAATAGTTTCCCGTAGCTGACTTCAAATTGTTTGCTGTTCGGTGATATGCCGCATGATAGCTTCATGACAAGAAATGCACTCTACACGAATCAAATCAAAATAGGATTTGCAAAGAGCTAAAATGATATTGACGTTTTATTGAAGAAATATGATATTGTATGCCACGACTAAGGTAGTTTTATTGTAGCGGAATATCTTCTAAGAAAGATCCTGCATCCTTACGAACATATCCCAGAGGAGCTGCAATCAAAAATGCTCATTCTTAATAAAGAGCTAGTCTAAACTATTGAAGAGTCTACTGAGATAGATTATTGAAGGAAGTTTTGGCTTGAGAAAACGATGGAAATTATCTAATAAAAGTTATTTTAGTATCGATTTCTCCCCAAAATAAAGATTGATTTTTTCGTTTTTTTATATTTTTTATATTTTACTGCTGTTCATACAATATTATACACTGAAACAAATTAACCTTCTTAAAAGGCTAATAATTATTCAATTTAACTCTCCTATTTGGAAGGGGAAGAGAAATAATCGATAAGATGTCTTAATAAACAGATAAAATTAACTCTGACAAATAATATGTATAATTTGAACAAATACAAAAATCATTTAAAGATTCTTCTTCTTCTTTTTGTTTTTGTTTTTTTTTCTCACATTCTCTCTCTTCTTCTGGGGGCACATCTGATGATGCTGTCTACTCTTAAGATCATCTCTGCAGCTTCGGAAGCAGAAATTAAAGCTTGTTCTTTACATCTTAAGCTTTCCTGTTTATTTTTAATAACAAAAAAAACATGTATTTTTATCATAGGAATGAATTTATTCCAAAAGAAGTAAAGTATTTGAAAAAAACTCTTACAGTGACTCCGAGCTTCTGCATGTCAGCGATTTCTCCATTCATCATATCTAAACCAGCGGAAGTGAATCCTTCAGCAATTTCAACTCTCAGTGCTTGCACAAGATCAGGAGCATCATAACCACCATTGTCAGCGATAATTGTGGGAATTTATCGGAGAGCTCTAGCATAGGCCTCAATAGCCAAAGCCTTGGGGAAAAATATTACAAAAACAATAAATTTCAAACTTGTTATGTTTATCAAACACTTGATTACCTGCTTGCCCTTGACAGTGCTGGTGAGTTTATCAACTGCGAGAGACATTTGTATCTCGGAGTTACCACCACCGTAAACAACCTTAGTGTTCTTGACTGTATTGATAAGTACACAGAGAGCATCATGGAGAGATCTCTCAGCTTCATCGACAATGTGAGTTGAAGCACCTCTCAGCACGATTGTGCAGGCTTCTCCTTTATCGCAGCCACTGAATTAGATGAATTTGTCTTCACCAATCATAATTTCTTCGATGAGTTTGCATTTTCCGAGGACTTTTCCGGCACGTTCAGGGCAATCAAAAGTGGAGATGATTTCAGCACCAGTTGCAGCAGCGAGTCTTTCAATTCCATCGAAATCAGCGTGCTCAATGACCATGATACCTTTATCGGCGAGCATCTACTCGGGGTAGTTATAGATGAGTTGTCTGTTGATGAAGACAGTAGGCTCGAATTTTAAAATTTTGTCAACTTTTTCCTTCATTTTTTCTTTCTCAGCAGCTTCAATCTCAGCGATTTTATCCATGCTCTCAACTTTCACCTTAGTTCCGTAGATCTTAATCTTGTCGTAGTCCATAGGGGTGTTTGCAACCAAGATCCTAAGAACAATAGTAATAAATCAATCAATAATTGAACTCTTTTACCATTAAAAACTAGGCTTAAAATCACTATTCTTACTTAGCATTTTCAAGTCTCTTAGGGCATCCGACAGTGATAGTTTTCTCAAGAATGAGTCCATCAGCGAGATATGAATCTCTAATAGATCCACCTGATTTCTTGATAACTTAGATCTAATCGAGGTTACCAGATCCTTTAAGTCTCAGAACTGCTTCAACTGCGAGCTTGGAGAAGTGTTCTTTGTCTTAAGTAAGCAGCTTCGATGAGAGAGTAGTTCTAGCAATATTCAACAAATCTGCTCTGAACATCTCTTCATTTGTAGAGTTATCTCTAGCAATCCTATTGAGAGTCTCCTAAGCAGTGTCTCTAGCTTTTCTCCATCCATTGATGATATGTTAAGGATGAATCTTCTGATTGATGAGTTTCTCGCCTTCTCTGAGTAGTTCTCCTGCAAGCACAGCTACAGTAGTGGTACCATCACCGACTTCTTCATCTTGAGTTTTTGATATCTCAATGAGAATTCTAGCTGCGGGATTATCAATGTACATTGATCTAAGAATAGTAGCACCATCGTTTGTGACTGTGATGTGATTAGATTGAGGACCTGAACCAGTAGGTCTAAGAATTTTATCCTAAAGACAAATAATTTTTGTTTAAACAAATTGTTATTTTGTCAACAAATTTTTTTATTGTTTACCATTCCCTTGGGTCCGAGAGTAGTCTTAACGAGATCAGCGACGGCAATAGCTCCAACGAAAGATGACTTTTTAAACCCAAAACAAACATCATTATTAGAAAATTTCTTTGTTTCTCTGTCGCTTCTCCAATCCTAAAAATTCTCTTACAAGTCTAGCCATTTCTCCTTTTTCTTCCGAAGCATCGTTCTTCATAACCTATGGCAATACGTTCTAAGTAGGCCAAGCAACAAAACATAATAAGAATCAGTCATATGGTTTCAACTTATTGTCTGCTAATTCTCTTACGCCAACCATATCCATGCTCATTTTTGCTTATGTGTTTTTGCTGTTTTTCTTGTATCGAATTGTAGATTTTACTTTTTATGCAGAATTTATCTTTTTTTTAGTTTAAAAACCCCCGATTAGAAATCAAAGATATATCCTATTTATTCACCTCGAAGATCGAACTTAATATATTTGTTTTTTAATTTATTTATATATTTGTATTAATTTGATTTATTTGATTATTTGATGGTCTTATGGGGAAGGGAGGCATGTATTAAATTTGAATCTGCATACAAATACAAACATATTCCCTGTGAGATATGTCTGAATTGTAGTAATTCAGATATTTAAGATTTGCAAGGTTTTATTAGTTTTTTTGGAAAAGTTAGTTAATTTCTTGTGATTTCCACTTCCCGTTTAGCACAAAACAAATCGCTTTGGAAATCTCTTTTGGAGTTTGAATTTATTTTAGCAGGGAGCATCACTTAGATCTTTGTTTATTCATTAGTCATCTCTGTTCGTCCATTCGTTGTCTGCTTTGCTGAGGTGAATGTATTCTTCTATCGAGAAATTGTTCCAAATCTAATCAGCTTATTGAATTTGATGATCAGCGAATCCTTCATTGGATTGCTTGAATTAGTTAATCTCCTCAAACATCTTGGATTTTGGTTTATCAACCGAAAGAAGGAGTCTCCTAAGATGCACAGGTGATCTCGCAGTTTACACAGTTCGATTCGGGGAAGCGCAAGATGAATTTCTTTCTTTAAACCGCTCTCCTGTGATGAACATATTCTTAGTGTTTTCCGATTTCTTCGGCAATTATTGCTTGAGCGTGCCTGCAGTTTCGCGCAGAACCGCAGCAGTAGTATTCCTGCAGGTGACTCGAGATGCAGCAGCTCGTGAAGTATTATTACTATTCCCTAATGTTTCTGCTTAGCAATCGATGGTAATATTCCTCGGACTAGTTCGTTTGCCCTTGAGATTATGAACTGTCGATGCTTGTACGCTCAACGTTTCCTTCAAAATATTAAGAAATGGATTCTCTAATCTGTCGCCATTCCTACTACTGCTGTTTTGATATGATTTGCCTTCTATCAAGCATGCCTATTTCTAATCTATCTCTAGACTATCAGAGGAAAGAACTAATTCTCGATGTGTCTTTTGTGTTAATTTCTTACTGCTATTTTAGTTTGTTGCAGCATTTCTAGGTGATCCTCTAAGAGATTAAGCTGATAAACGACGACGATTATTACTGTTATTACTCATTAAGCTATTGGCCATATGAAACTTAAACGGGGGAGGGTTATCAGATCCAGGAAATCCAGCAGTGCAAGAACTAGCTGCCTTGCTCGCACTGCAGCTACTCCTGAAGATATCTTTAGGTTCATTTTGTTTATTATGAATCCTGGGCGATATTGTAGTAGTTTTCGTTGACTCGTTGAAAGAAATCGAGCTTGTTTTGCTGAGGACATGCAGATTCAAAGAGTGATTTATTTTGGATATTTGAGACGGCTAGCTGTTGCTGCTGGAGAAATCGCTAGAAAGCTACTACGAAGAGAGTTAAAATGAGTGATCGTGCTGGTTTGGAGGGAATACAGCAGGAGAAGGAGAACATGCCAAGAGATGATTCTTTTTGAATTGATTTTTCTGATTCTGCAGTTTTTTGATGACAAGATTTGCTTGGAGAGGTGATTAGTTTCTTGAAGACATGCTTTCTTAGAGGATCAACGTCTCCTATTAGGATAACTGCAGTGGCCTTCGTTTCCTGAAAGACATCTCTGGCTCAGAGGGAGATTTGGGGCTTTCCTACGAAGAACAATTAAACATTTTATTGTTTTGTTTACTAAATGAAATGACGCATTTTTTCATAAGTATTTATTGCTATTGTTATGGTTGTTCTTGCTAAGGAAGCAAACACACAAAGGGATTATTATTATCATTTTTGCTATGATTCTCGTCAACAGAACGAAATCGCTAGAGCGCAAGTAGTTATCGTCTTCTTGCGTTACGGAGGGTTTTATTGTTGATTTGTTTAGCAGGTGGAGGATTCTCAGATGATGGGACATTTTTCTGATGACTCACACTTGGAAGATTGATTTAGCAGGTCTGTTTAGGAGGATCTCTATGAGTAAACTAAGATGATATGATCGATTCAAGGACAGATCTGTCGAAAAGTAAGTCTTTATAAGGAGATGAAGATGCCTTGAGTTGATTATTATCTTGATCTTTTAAATAAAACTGCAATTCACAACTATTATTGGGATTTTAACTTTAGTTAAGATGCTTTTTACCTTGCATTGCAGAGGATATCAGTTATAACGTATCCCTCTTCTCTTCCATGAGTCTTTAATCGATCACTTTCATTTACTTTCGTTTTACTCGATTCAAAGAAGCAGATAAATATGGCTCTTCATGAAAATTATTTCCCTCTTTTTTGAAAGCAGATTCAAGAAATAATTATTGTTTTTATTCTTCTTTTTCACTTGTTTCCTGAGGAAGATTGGGTTAGCGTTCATTGGCTTGCACACATTGATTTGGTGAATAAGTTGAATTCATCATTACCATCTATTCAAAGCGATCTTTAAGCATTTTCTACTAAGAAATCGATGAGTTATTTTGTGTATGTCGATCTTGAGATGGGAGGAATACAGAGTTAAATGAGTTTAAACTACAGTTAGTACTGTTATTCATATTGTTCATGGCATCAAGATAATTGCTGCAATTCGATGATGTCTTCAAGATAAGAGCACGCGTGGGATAAGATAGATTTCCACTTTAATTATCATGCTGAGGCAGTTACTAAGCAGTTTAAAGAGCGCTTGAGTTAACAGCATGATTCTCAGTTCGTTTCATGGGATGATTGAACCTCTTCGGAGTCTGCGAAAGCACTGCGGAATTTTTGTTTGTCGATTCTTTTTTTCAACCAAACATCAAAAAAAAAGCTAGTAACCTTTGTTTTACAAATGCAATTTTGGGGATGATTCTCTCACTGTAAATCACTCTCCCCTCGAATCATGGAATAATATTAATTACTGTACTTGCAAGTTTCTGCTTCTCTTTACACAGAAAACAGTGAATAGCAGAAATTCTAGAATTTCTTATGTAATAATTTCAGCAAAATAAGAATGATTTTTGTTTTAACTTAGATATTTACAAAAATAAAAAAGTAATAATTGATTTGAAGTTTTTGTTGGAGAATTTTCAAATATATTAACAATGAACACATGTAAATTTAGAGTTTGTTCGCATACAGATACTCATCTTGATGATCAAAAAGTATTGTTTTATCTTCTTCTTTTGGATACTTCCATAATTCCTTTTCTTTGTCTCTCTCAGCTATCATTCTAATCAAACAAATTAGTTAAGAACTTGGCCTTCTCTTCGATAGTCTTCCCTGAATTCTCATATTTCCATTTATTTATCGAGAACATCTTGACTGGTGTTTTCAAATCAATTTTGCTATTATATTTTTCAAAATACCTTGCTCTTATCTGCCCATGCCCAGTAGGTGTCTGTTGGTCATAGCACACATATTGATATTATTCTACGAGTACAATTGTGTTGGTCTCTTAATCAAAGATATCTCCTTGCAATCCTTTGAGTTCTTTCAATTCATAACCAATAATTCCTTTCCCTTTAAACAGAATCTCGTTGATTTCTGAAATCAAACTGTTGTTCTGCTATTATTCATTGAATTTAGCTTTTCTCATCTAAACTTTTTCGATTGCTTTAGTTGATTCTGCAGTTTGAAGTACATCAGGGTGATTGAATTATGCATGAATATAAATGTCATTAAAGCATTAGATATCACCTAAGCTGAAAATTATCTTCTCATCAATAACGTATTCGCAAGTTGCCTTCCAGAGTTTCGAAAACAAAATATCTTGAGATTTATCTTCGTTTTGAGGTTAATTAGTGTTAATCTCAAAGTAAACCACTGTCCAAAGCATCTTCAATGGCGAATAATAAGTATCGTCCTTGTAGTTCAGAATGCATTCACTAACCGAATCTTTCTGCTTTTCCGTTACTTCCATTCCGAGTCTTGCGAAATTCCAAAGCAGATCTTAATAAGACGACCGATAGAAGCTTAAGTTCTTTGCAAACTCCTTGAAAATCAATGAAAGTATCTATTTATGATGCAGCTTGAGTTAAGCCATACTCGAAAGGATATTGCAGATGTTGTCCACTTTTAATTTCGGAAAGATTTATAAAATATCGGAGAATACTTTATTGAAGATCTACGGCTTGGTGTAGAACCCTTTGAGGTCTGCAAAGAACTAAAGGAATTCAATTATGACGTACGGTAATTTCCCGCTGTTCTTAGATATATAAAATTACTCGATTTAGCCTAGATATTGACCTACAAAGGACAGATCTTCTCCTTAGATTTGATCGACTATGATTCGAAGGCTGCGAAGTTATTTTATTTCGGTCAAATACGAGACCAATCCAGCTATGCTGATGCTGGAGAGAATCTGCTAAAATGATGTTAAGAGATACTTTTGACTCATTGGATCGATTAGAATCCTTCTCTGCGTTTACAAAGTAGCTAATAAAATAATAACGTTGAGATATTGATTATTTGAGTTTTATATTTTGTCTGCTCTCTGCATTCGAGATATCAACTCCATGCAGAGAGTGTTTAGTTCTTCTGAGACAAAAGAAGAGATTGCGGGAGGGTTATTATCAGTAGTTGAGTCATTTGCAAGATTTTGGTTATTTTTATGTATTTCTTTGGCAGTATTAGTTTCTTCAATAAAAGCGGTGATTTCAGTGTATTTAAAAAGGAGACTCAATCCAAATTCTGAATTGGATGTCTCGTGAAATTAATCTAGTTTGTTTTTGATAAGTTTAAGGATTTTAAGTGATTTATCATGCAACCCTTCATCGGTGATTTCTTTCTCGTAAGTGATAAGGAATTAGCCGATTTCAGCGAGATGGAACTCTTATTTAGGTGAAAGATGGTGAGCTTTGTTCTATTCGAATTCTCGTATCAATGCGATGATAAAAAAAGGAGATTTTACCTTCAAAAACAAAAAGGAAAATCAAAAAATAAATAACTTTTTCATTCCTTGTTCAGAATATTTAAATTTTCCCTCCTCCTTCTCCTGAAATTAAACAAAATTTTTGTTTACTTTTAGCAATTTAAAATTCCTTTAGGCTTTGATGAGGATGCCTGAATTGATTCCATGTTCTTGAAAATTAAGTTTTGCAATATCAATATCCTTGAACATACTCTCTAGCAATGGATGGAAAGTCCCCTTTTTATTGATGAACGAGAGATACGGTGAGTTCATCATGCAGCGGATTTTTTTCAAAAGTAAATACGACTAATCAATGTTTGGTTGCACACAGCAGGACAGCATGAGATCAGCTCTAGGGTAGATTTTGTTGCTTTCATTGAAATACTTCTGCAGAATCCAAGAAATCAAATCTTTATCTTGTGTGTTGACGATCTTCGACTTGATAAAATTCGACCAATCATCGTTGAAGATATTCCAATTGCAAAGATTCATGAAACTAGTGCTGATTTCGTTGTAATTGAGAGTCGGATATATTGATTGGTAAGTTGTGTAAAACTGCGCATTGATTATACGGAATGAATCGGATTTCTATGCGCAATAAGTCTTGCCTTAAGGAAAGAAAAAGAAAAGAGTTAAGCAATGCAACAATTATCATAACAAATAAGTAAAATTACCATAGACTTCTAAATAAAATGTGAAAACATGCGTAGAAGGGTAGTTTTGAATCGATAAGCAAACCGAATCAACGAATTTCCCAACTAGGTCCTGATATGCGAGATGATCCTCTGGAGCAGACTGAATTTCATAGCTGAATGTGTATATCAACTCTAAAGACTTCTCGAATGGTTAGGGGAACAATGTATCTTTGTATTTTTCATAAAATTCTCTTCGCATGGTAGCAGGATGGTGCTGCATTTTGAGCATCAATTAGAGGAGTTTTAAATGAATCGTGAAGCCAACAGGTTCTTTTCTCTCAGCTTCTTTGATTAATTCAACGATTAATTCAAGTAGTTTAACTTCCAAATAGTTCTATTCTCGCATGCTGTCAACAAGACATAGCAGCAGAGAAGGAGGCACGTTCTTAGCAGCTTTAAGCTAGTTGATTATCCTAAAATACATAAAAATTATTTTAGAGAAATGATTTGCTTGACATTGTTGTTACTGATTCGCAGTGAGGGATTGTTCATTTTTGTTAAGCTTATGCCCTTCTCTCAATTTGGCTGTGGATTCAAAGAAAGAGACTAATTATCTGAGATTCATTTGATTGTTACTGACATATCGTAGCATCCTGGCTTTTACTGTTTCCAGTAGCGCAGTCTCCAATGAATGAGGAGCCCTTCAAAACAAAATACATAATTACTGTTTTAAAACTCATAACTCCCTCCTTTCCATGGTTATTTATTTACTTTGTGAATCCAGAAATGATATTGAGTCCTTGCAACACAGTGAAATCTTAGTGAAGGAGTGTAATAATGGAATCTTTGAGAGCAACTAGCAGCTATGGTTATCTCACATGCGAGGTTGTAAATTGCAATTACAACGCCGATACAGCTCTAAACAATATGCATTGCCTGTCTAGATCATAATTTTACACTTCTTTTAAGGCAATCACTGATAGGGTGTAGAAGAAATCGGCGTGGCGGCGTTTTGTGTATATTTCACTTGCGCGAAAAAGATTGAAAATCGTTGATGAATTAAAATACGTTTATGCTTTGGGGTCAGCGATCAAGACCTTGGCTTAATCGATCCACTCCTCGAAATGCAGCTCAAGGTGGCAGAATTCAAGATACGCCTAGCTGATCATCTTCGCATTCAGCGGTTTCTGGGATTAAAATTTATTCAGAAGTGTGTTAATCTCAATTGCGAGGTTAATTGCTGTTTTTTTTTCAAGATGTCCATTTTGAAAACTCTTCCTGATCATTGTGAGCACTTCGATGAGCGTGTAGACGGGCATGCTCGGGAGGCTCTGTTTGATAAACATAAACATTTCCTAGTAGACAGGATTTGAAATTAAGCTTTTAGGATCTTCCGTGTGGAAGCGCGATTAGACCTCGCGCACAAGGAAATACACGTTGAACGCATTGAAATGCTCCTGATTAGCTTTGTAGATTTCCATTAGATTCTTCATTGAATAGGAATTCTGCAAGGAATGGAGAAGTTCTTTGTCTAAGCGAGAATTTCTGTGGAGAGTACCATCCCATCCTGAGGCTGTTGCAAAACATTTAAAACTAATTCCACTGAGTGAATTGCGAAGATTCTATCCTTGCTTGTGGAGAGTTGCGAGCACTCCTTTCTACAGCATCTCTTGTGATAATTTGTTAATCTGATAGAAATCTATTGGTAGAAGAAGAAGCAAAAAGAAGAACTTTAAAATATTTGTTAATTTTTTCTGCTGATCTATCTCTAGAATGTTCTAATAAGGATAAAACAAAGGCAGATTATAAAAAATAGCATCAAAATGAATAATTATTGAGATCATTTATGAAAGGTATTGCTAAAGGGAACAACAAATTGTTTTAAACAATTAAACTAAAAGGGCATTTAAATCTTTGGTAGCACTATTTTCCTCTGCTTTTGAATCGATTTAACAGGTTCTTAAATGCAAACACGGGCATAACATTTTTGTTAAGAAAAACTCCAAATTCGCAATTACTTTAAAAATACAGCAATTTCTATGGAAGTA
>Ga0302284_1001238_pt1 | contig 11582 bp, 7 predicted proteins | sample III_Fen_E2_1_FD_198760 | JGI IMG/M metagenome (GOLD analysis project Ga0302284, IMG submission 198760) | Peat permafrost microbial communities from Stordalen Mire near Abisko, Sweden - III_Fen_E2_1 | ecosystem: Environmental > Terrestrial > Soil > Wetlands > Permafrost | place: Sweden: Abisko...
ACATATATTTTTCTCCTTATGTTTAATGGTTCTAAATAAAGTGTTCAACCACTTTTTAATCAATTAGTATTAATTTAAATTTAGAATCATCATGAAAAAATTATTTTTAATTCTTGTAATTGGATTCTCCTGGAGCCAGTTGTGGTCGCAGGATATGAATCAAACATCAAAACAGACTAATTCAACGGAAGATCGTAATTTTCGAATACCCTTAATTGGCGAAAAAGCACCGTCTTTCACAGCAGAATCGACGAATGGCACTATTAATTTTCCAGATGATTACGGTCATAACTGGAAAATTTTATTTAGTCACCCGAAGGATTTTACACCGGTTTGTTCAACAGAGATTATGGAACTTGCACATTTGCAGACTCAGTTTGAAAAATTAGGGGTGAAACTGGTGGTTATATCAACCGATCGGTTGGAGACACATGTTCAATGGAAAAAGGCGTTAGAAGGGCTAAAACTGGATAATCGGGATATGGAAAAGATAAAATTTCCTCTGGTGGATGATGAAAACATAGCCGTCTCTAAACTTTATGGAATGATCCATTCAGAATCGAACACCACCAAAAGTGTCAGGGGGGTATTCATTATTGATCCGAATAACATCATTCAGGCTATTTATTTTTATCCAATGAATGTGGGAAGAAGTACTGATGAACTGCTCAGAATGGTTAGTGCACTTCAAATTTCTGCGAAAGAAAAGGTTTTAACGCCCGTCAACTGGAAAGAAGGCAAAGACGTATTGGTTAGAACACCACCTAAATCGGAGGGTGCGAATTCAAATGAAATAGCAGGATATTACAATCCTGCCTGGTTTTTATGGTACAAGAAATCTAACTGATACACGATAATTTCATCTGTAAACATACGATTCTTACTATCAACATTATACGTCTAACAGTTCCGAAATAATCCGGAACTGTTTTTATTTAAACAAACCCGTGTAATCTTATCTTGCAAACGATTGCAAAAAATACAGGCAATACATTCTGATCAAGTGCATCCATTTGATGATATAAATGTTATTTTTGTAGTTAAATTATTGAAATACATATTTAGCTGCTAAATTGAACAAGATATTATTTTTTATTCTTAAACAGAATAGAATGATATTGTGTCAGGATACTTATAAAATTAATTCAGAACAGTCATGCTTAAAAAAACCTTCCTTCTCATTTTTACTTTTGCAACAATGACTTTAAGTGCCCAGATCGAACGTGTTGAACCTGCCTTTTGGTGGGTTGGGATGAAGAATCCGCAGTTACAACTATTAATCCACGGTACTGAAATTTGCAACCGGAAGGTGCAAATTGATTATCCGGGAGTTAATCTATTAAAAGTCAACCGAGCCTGTAGTCCAAACTATCTGTTTGTAACGCTGGAGTTGGAATCAGGAACAGTAAAAGCAGGAAAGTTTACAATACAATTGACTCAACCGGATAAACCGGCCCTCCCTATACCTTATGAACTGAAAGACCGTCAGCCTGAATCGGCTCACCGCGAAGGATTTACTAGTGCAGATGTAATGTACCTGATCATGCCCGACAGATTTGCCAATGGAGATCCGTCGAACGACAATGTGGCTTCCTTACCCGATAAAGCTGACAGAGCTAGGAGTATTGGCCGTCATGGTGGTGATATAAAAGGCATTCAGGATCATCTGGATTACATCAAAGAACTTGGTGCCACAGCGATTTGGTGCACTCCTGTACAGGAAAACAACTACGAAAGAGCCTCATACCACGGGTATGCCATCAGCGATTATTATAAAGTCGATCCACGATTCGGAAGCAATGAAAAATATGTAGATTTCGTATCCGCCGCTCACAAAAAAGGGCTAAAAGTGATTATGGATATGGTTTCCAATCATTGTGGCATATGGAACTGGTGGATGAGCGATTTACCCTTTGAGGACTGGATTCATCAGTGGCCTGCCTATACACAGACCAATTATAAATTCAATACTCTCAAGGATATGCATGCTGCGAACATTGATAAGAAATTGTTTATTGATGGTTGGTTTGATACAACTATGCCGGATATGAACCAACAGAACAGCTATTTCTGGACCTACTTTATTCAAAATTCCATTTGGTGGATCGAATATGCCAATCTGAACGGGATACGTATGGATACCTATCAATATAACGATAAGGATGCAATGGCAGCGTGGGCGAAAGCAATTACGGATGAATATCCCCTTTTCAACATTGTCGGGGAAACCGGAATGAAAAGTTCACAGGATATAGCTTTCTGGCAAAAGGATGCTATCAATGCGTTGAAATATAATTCTCAATTACCCACCGTGATGGATTTTATTCTCCAGAATACGCTTGCTGTATGCTTCAACGAACACGGCAAGACATGGGAAGATGTGGGTATGAATAGAATATACAATACCCTGGCTGACGATTATCTCTACGCCAATATCAACAACCTGTTGATATTTATTGAAAACCACGATACACAACGGTTCAATTATTTAACCAAAGGGAATATCGATAAATTCAAAATGGCCATGTCCTTTCTTATGACTACCCGGGGTATCCCCCAGATATATTATGGATCGGAAATTGGCATGACAGGAAATAAAGATAAAGGGGATGGTGATATACGACGGGACTTTCCGGGAGGTTGGAAAGGTGATTCCATCAATGCTTTTTCTGCTAAAGGCCGAACATTGGAACAAAATGAGTATTTCAACTATCTTTCTAAACTGCTCAACTGGCGTAAAAGTAAACCGGTCATTCACTCCGGCCTGTTAACCCAATATGCACCCGATAACGATGTATATGTTTATTTCAGGCACAACGAAAAAGAGAATATTATGGTCGTTCTGAATAACAATGAGACCGAACAGACACTAAAAACCGATCGTTTTGAAGAAAGTCTGAATGATAAATTGATTGGGATCGACGTTATGACCGGTAAAAAATACGACCTGACAACATCGATCATTTTACCCAAAGGCACTGCACTTATTCTGGAAATACAATAACATAATTATGAAATTGAATCTCAATTCAGGGAATTAAAACACAGTATTACCAAAAAGAGATGGTTTCAATCATGAAACCATCTCTTTTTGGTAATAAGCCTATTATCAGGTCTCAATTATCAATTTGCTTTTCACAAACAACTTTATTACCGACTACCAAACTCATTTCTCATTTCTCATTCCTCATTCCTTCTTTAGGCTTCCCCACCTCCAAATCCCATAGGAACCGGTGGTACAAAGCCATTATCAGAAATCTTTATCTTCCCGTTTTGTTGTTCAAACTTGGCGATATTTTCCTGGAGTGCAAACAGCAATCTCTTGGTGTGTTCGGGAGTAAGAATAATACGTGACTTTACATTTGCTTTTGGTGTACCTGGCATAATACGGATAAAATCGAGAACAAACTCTGAATTTGAATGCGATATAATAGCCAGATTGGAATAAATACCTTCTGCTATTTCAGGTGACAGTTCAATGTTTAATTGATTTTCTTGATTTTCCATTTTATTAGGATTGATTTATTTTTTAAAACCTCAGTGTTTAATTTTTTAACGAATACAAAGGTAAGAATTATTCTTGTATTTCGATTTAACATTATTCTAATTATTTCTGTTGAATTTGAATGTAAAAACAATATTCACGCTTCGTATAAAGTTAGATTTCATATCAATAAGCCATTTTAGGCCAGGTAAACAAATACGTTATTAGAAGCTGCTTTATAAGCATAACTTTATTTGTGCGGTTTCTTTAACATGCTCTATAAACTTAAATACCTGTGAATGATACAACTTATTTCAAGAGTTTTGTAACTTTTGCCATTGGATGAGTTCCTACTTTTGTATATTATAAAAAAGCAAATTTTATTGCAACAAAAATAAAACAATACGCAGATGAAAACGATTAAAAGTATTTCTATAATTTTTCTCTTTTTATTGACAATGGTTGCGAGTACTACACCAACATATGCACGCGTCAGAGTAGGTATAAGTTTAAGGGTACGACTCGCCCCACCTCCCTTACCCGATTATTATCAACCTGAATGTCCCGTTGATGGGTATATCTGGACTCCGGGTTATTGGGCATACAGCAGATTTTACAGCGAATATTATTGGGTTCCAGGCGAATGGGTAGAACCACCTGAATACGGTTATTTATGGACTCCCAGTTATTGGGGTTACAGTGGCGGCTATTATGGTTTTCACAATGGGTATTGGGGACGAAACGTCGGATACTACGGCGGAGTAAACTACGGATATGGATATGGTGGTTCAGGCTATTATGGCGGCCGATGGAGCGGACATCACTTCATGTATAATACCGCAGCCTTGCGTGTGAACCGGAATATTGTACACAACACCTATTCCGACCGGAGATTTATCCCTACACAAAGATCAAACAACCGTTCCAGCTATAACGGACCGGGCGGAGTACGCACCATGCCGAATTCAAGGGAGAGAACTGCTATGCTGTCCAGACAAAGACGACCTACTGCCGTTCAAAATTCTCACCAGCAAGCTGCCAGTAAAAACAGAAGTCAGTTTCAATCTGTAAATAAAGGTCGTCCTGCAATGACTTCCGTAAACCGGTCAGGCAGGAATGCCAATCCACAGGCAATCCGTCAACAGCAGAACCGTCAGCAACAAGCAGGTCAGCAACGACAACAACAGAACAAACAGCAACAGGTCCGTCAACAACAGAACCGCCAGCAACAAGCCGATCAGCAACGTCAACAACAGAACCGCCAGCAACAGGTCCGTCAACAGCAACAACAGCAAAGACAACAACAGGCCGGTCAGCAAAGACAACAACAGAACAAACAGCAACAGGTTCGTCAACAACAGAACCGCCAGCAACAGGCCACTCAGCAACGTCAACAACAGAACCGACAACAACAAGCCGGTCAGCAACGTCAACAACAGAACCGACAACAACAAGCCGGTCAGCAACGTCAACAACAGCAAAGACAGCAACAGGCCACTCAGCAACGTCAACAACAGCAAAAACAGCAAGCCAGTCAGCAACGACAACAACAAAATAATCAGCAACAGGCCCGTCAACAGCAACAACAGCAAAGACAGCAGCAAAATAATCAACAGCAACAGGCCCGTCAACAACAGCAACAGCAGCAAAGACAACAACAAAATAATCAGCAGCAACAGCAAAGACAACAACAGCAACAGCAGCAAAGACAACAACAAAATAATCAGCAGCAACAGCAAAGACAACAACAGCAAAGACAACAACAAAATAATCAACAACAACAGCAAAGACAGCAACAGGCCGGTCAGCAAAGACAACAACAACAACAACAAAGACAACAGGCACCCCAGCAACGTCAACAGGATAACAGAAACCAGGGACGTTAAGTACGTTGATTGATATTGTAAAGATTCAATTTTGCAAATACACAAAAAATGGATAATGGTAAAATACTACCGTTATCCATTTTTTATTTTAGCATCCGGATTGAAACCGAATATAGTGTATAAGTCTTATTTTAAAATTGACAGATCTGCAAATCTCACAGCTTTCTTTCCATCCAGATTGTGCAGGCATAATGCACTGAATTCCCCAATGCTTTTTTTAAATGTGTAAAGCCGTTTAGAATGTACAGGGAGACTGCTTTGCCCAAAGCAGGAAAGCTTTCAAGGTAGAGATGCGTATATCCCATTTCTTTGGCCCTTTCTATGCTCTTTTGCATTAATGCGTTTCCGATTCCTTTACCTCTCGACTCTGCCGAAAGATACAATTTCACCAGTTCGGCATATCCTTCCGGAAGTCCTTGGGTTGGATAGATACCGCAGCCTCCAAGTATCACATTGTTTTCTTCAGCAATCCAGTACACCGAACCGGGCGTCTGAAACAGCTCATACAATGCATCCGTCGTAGGGTCGGTATATACCGTTCCGGGGATATCAATTCCAAACTCTTCGAATACTTTCTTTATTAATCGGGAAAGTTCTTCATTATCCCTTTTTTCTATTGGCCGGTAAACGATACTCATGGTGGTTGGTTTAGTGTATTAATTTAAAATATCAGTTGAAGAATCGGGTTCTTACTATTCCGGATCCAGTCATTCATTTATTAATCATGAAGGTTTTTCTTGTGAATTCAGTACTTTATCAGGTGAAATCGGTCCAGCATTTTATAACTTTGATCCTTAGAATTGTTATCTTGCAGGTGTGGTTTGTTATCTTGAACATTCATTATATTATATTAAAGGTGCGAAATATAAGTTAACATATTCATTGTATTATCTTCACAGTGCGTTATAGAATCTTCACAGTGTAATCTATATTTTTAACTATGCGTTATATAATCTTCACTATGCGTTATATTATATTCACTATGCGTTATATAATATTCACTATGCGTTAACTTATCTCCTTTATGCGTCCACTAATAGGTTCACTGCGTCGATAAATGATCCTTCTGCTTTAACTAAAATTTAAACTCTTTCGACAAATACTTCCCGAATGCTGTACTATTTTAGGTCTACCCGGACTGATATATGAACTACATATCATGATATTCCAACGGTGATGATTATTAAGCTTTATAGCACCAACATGGAGGATCAACTGGTTTACCCGACAAGTACCGGAACGACGCTTTCGGATAGTGATTTGAATAAAACAGGCTGAAGCTTCTCCTTTATTAAACGAATGGGAAAACTTATTTAATGACAAAAGTCGATGGCAATACCAGCAACTGGTACTGAATGGTTTTAGCCAACCGGTAATCTCCCACCGCATTGGGATGCAGCCGGTCAGTATCCTTGTCATGAAAATATTGTACCTGTGCATCAGCCAGCGGAAACAAGCCGCTTACCGAATACAGGTCAATGAGCGGAACCGCCCAATACAATGCTGCTTGCTTTAACCCATTAATATATGCGTCGATATACAAACCCTTGGCGTTAGCATAATTTTCATCCGGTTGCACATTGTTCGCGCCAAACTGAGCAAATCCCCTGTGGATAGGAGTCATAATGACGATTTGCTGTTGTGGAAAATTGTTCTTCAGGTACGACATGACTTTATTGATGCGTCCGCAAAAGGTAGAGTCATTCAGGATCGGTGTCCGGTACTTGCGAGTCACCTGATTTCCATTCACGTTGGTTTGCTTCGTGGTTTCACTAAAGAACTTACCGATCGGGATACCCTGGTTATAATCGTTTGTTCCTGCAAAAATCAGTATTGCATCAACAGCTGTGCCTTTTTCTTTATGCAGCTTCTGAGCCTGCCCGTAAATACCATCCCACTGATGACCGTTGATACCATAGACAAAAGGCTGTATCCCGAGCAATTCGCCGAGGTATTCCCAGTAAACACAGGTAGTACCTACACGGTGCGGGTCGGTCATTGAGTCCCCCAGAAAAGCCACCCGTTTACCATGCCACTGGGAGTCGGGCGATTTGTCACCGGCTGCTATTTTAACTTTGGGAGCATCTTTTGCCACATTCGGTTGGGCATATCCGGTAAAACCAATTGCCAGCATAAGTACGAACGAAGTTACATGTATTCTTTTCATATAGTGATGTATAAGTAGTTGCAAAAGTAGGATTTTTCAGTTATAACCTGCGCTAGAACTGAAATATAATAAACAGAGTGACTTCTGAAGTCAGAAATTGTATCCAGATGACATTTAAAACAATCCTCTTATTTATGATGTAAAAAATAAAGGTTAACCATTATTCTTTCATAATTAGCTGAATGGCATCCATCCTTACCCGTGCATTTTTAATGAGTGTTGCCAGTGTTACCTGTTCAGTAATCGCGATCTGAATTTCTTCGGGCCTAATGTTACTATTCTTTTTCTTTAATAATTTCAGCCTGTCTATTTCATGATTTAGTGTGAGGTTCATGCGCTTCAATCCCTTTGCTATTTCTTTTACACTCTGCTCTTCAGCAATCTTTGTGGCCGCAGAAATCATATCAGGCAGGATTCTATCTACAAATGTCTCACTATCCAACAACTCATCAATAGAACCTGGAATCAGTTTTTTGATGAATGTTTCAGCAGTATATTTGTCCGTCACATCTTTGCCGGTATGATCCACTACAATCCGTAGCGGCGTATTGGGAAGGAAACGGTCAATATAGATGCTTCGTTCGCTTGTTGTTTCCAGAACAAAAAGAATTTCAAGCAGAATACCCGGACTGTTGGTGCCCCGCAGTACTCCAAAGCCTGCAGTTCCGGTTTCTGAGCTTAACACCATATCAATGGAACCTGTTGCCATGGGATGATCCCAACTCAGGAAACTGATATCGTCTCTGCTGAGTGCACGTTTTCTATCGAACGTAACAGGTATGCCTTCACGCGGGATAGAAGGAAACACCCCTGCGATTTCAGAAGCCGGTTGCAAAAAGTAGGTTCGTGGAGCAAGGTCTTCCATTTCTACCTCAAAATGGGAAAAGACTTTCGTCATATACATCTCGAGGCTTCTGTCGCTGTCTTCTGCCTGTATTTGTTCCACCAGTTTATTAGCGATCTTAGGACGAAATGAATTCATTTCAAGTAACCGGTCACGCCCGTCGGCAAGTCTTTCCTGAAGTTTCTTTTTGAAGGTGGAAGTATCGCTGATCAATGTTTCGAGCTCCGGGCAAGCCTCTGCAACTAAGTGAGACCTTGTAACTGTAATCAATCGATCACTAAATAATTTAAATATTTCATTTCCGCCCTCCAGGTTTTCTTCAAAAGCATTCAGGCCTTCATGAAACCACCTGACTAGCATATGTTGGGGGCTGTTGACCAGGTACGGAACATGGACATGGATATCTTCCGTTTGACCAATCCTATCCAGGCGCCCGATACGCTGCTCCAGCAATTCAGGATGAAGCGGCAAGTCAAACAGAATGAGGTGATGGGCGAATTGAAAATTCCGTCCCTCGCTGCCTATTTCAGAACAAAGGAGGATTTGGGCACCTTCCGGCTCGGAGAACCATGCCGCGTTTCGGTCACGCTGTACAATGGTGAAATCTTCGTGAAAGACGCCGGCTTTTACATTCATACGCTTGGCAAGGACTTCTTCCAGTGCCAGGACCTTTTCCTTACTCTTGCAGATAAGCAGTATTTTTTCCGGATACAGCTTCTTCATTGCAGTTAACAGCCACTGAACGCGAGGGTCTTCAGCAAACCAGTAGTGTTGTCCTTCCTGATTATTATCAGGCTCCGTATCCCCGGTAAACTCATTCGTAAGCCGCTTCATCCACAGGGCAGGATTGCTTGGTGCTGTCAGGGGAATCAAATGTACCTTTCGGATTGGAAATCCGCTCATAGCCGATCGGGTATTCCGGAATAACACGCGACCCGGCCCATGCTGGTCGAGTAAATCTTCAATAAGTTTATCCCTCGCAGCATCTCCTCCTCCAGTGACAGATTGCATTCTTTCCTTGGAAAAAATGGAGGTTAATAATTTTGTATCCTTAGCAAGCAATGCTTTTCCCAGGTACAGCTTTTCGACAATATTGGCTATATTTTCGGGGTCGGACGACTCATTTATGAAATCATCGTAATTCGCATACCTGTTTGGGTCGAGTAATCGAAGTCGTGCGAAATGACTTTCTTCTCCTAACTGTTCCGGAGTAGCGGTGAGGAGCAGTAAACCTTTAGCCACCTGACTCAACAGTTCCACAACGCCATATTCAGGACTCACTTTGTCAACCGACCATTCCAGATGATGCGCTTCATCCACAACAAGCATATCCCATCCTGATGCAATGGCCTGACGTGTTCTCTTGGCAGAGCCCGCCAGAAATTCAGTACTGCAAAGAATAAGTTGATTGTCAAGAAAAGGGTTACCATCCGGAGCACTTCCATCCAGGGAAGCACAGCGTTCTTCATCAAAAATACTAAACCACAGGTTAAACCGGCGCAGGACTTCAACAAACCATTGATGAACCAATGACTCAGGAACTAGAATAATCACCCTCGAAATACGTCCGCTTAACAACAAGCGATGAACGATTAAGCATGCTTCAATGGTTTTTCCAAGACCGACCTGATCGGAAAGCAAGACCCGTGGAGCATACCGCGAACTCACTTCATGAGCTATATAAAGTTGGTGAGGGATAAGATCTATCCTTCCACCCACGAATCCATTCACTGCCGACAATCTTCGTTTGTAATCATATTGAAGCGTTTCCCTGCGCAAGGCAAAAGTCTGTGGAGAATCAACATCACCCATAAAAAGCCGGTCGTCGACACCATGCCTGACTGATACATTACCCAGATCTGCCTCCGACAATTTGCGGTCCTTCCCGTAATACATATATAGCTCTCCTTCCAGTTCAACCTGTTTAATGAGTAAAGGTTGACCTTTTGTATCTACAATCGTATCGCCCGGTTTAAAAACAACCCGGTTCAGGGGAGCACTTTCCATTGCATACATTCGCTTTTCATTGGATTGAGGGAAATGTATCAGCACCTTTCGGTTGCCAACTTCAGTTAAAATGCCAACGCCCAGTTCGGGTTCTCCTTTGCTGGTATATCGTTGATTGGGAAAAAAGTCTTCCATATGATGTTTAGGTGTATTTAATTTATTGTTGATTGGATACTTGTGACAATCAGTTGAATTCATTCAATTTATATGAACTGATGAATTTATGATTAGTTACGCAGGAGTTAAGTATTGGATTTCATGCTTACATGTTTGAGCACTTCTTTAGTTTACCGATAGCGATTGTCTGTGCAAAACTCCAAACTGATTGGCAAAGTTAGTGATTTTTCAGGAAGCTTACTTATAACAATTTCTTTTTGCTGTTTTTTGGTACTGGAGTGAAGACCGCTTATTATAACTTTCTGGATAGACTTCTGACTAAGCACATTGACAGTCAGGTAATTAATTTTAGACTTCATAAGATACAAACCAACTGTGAGAGTAAAAATGACTTGCTTTTCGAAATTAAATTAAATTTTACTTTTAACGATATTTTAGTGTCTAAAATTGTTTTATGTATGTTTTGTAACCATAACCATTTAAAAAAGAACAATATGAAAAAGCTACTATTAATTACAGTTATTTTTCTTACTTCTACATTGTCATATGCCCAGAAAACCTTCTTCCCGACCAAAGAAGGTACAGTTTTAGTCTATAAATCATTCGACAAAAAGGACAAACTTACCAACACCCTGCGTTATACCATAAAACATGTAACCATCAATGGCCGCAACATGGACATAACCTATTTATGCGAGTCGACTGATCCGAATGAGAAGCCGGTATTTAAAGACGAGATAACCATCCACCAGAAAGGAGATATCCTCTATATGGACATGAGCAATTTTATAAATAAGGCAGCCTTTAAAAAAGAGGGTGAGATACCTGCCGACATACAAATCACCGGAAATAATATGGAAATACCGATGAATCCAAAAGTAGGTGTCCAGCTTCCCGATGCGAATGTCGAAATGGCATTGAAAATAGGGTTCATTAACATGAAGATGTCCGCTCTGATAACCAACCGGAAAGTAGAAGCCATTGAAAGTGTAACGGTTAAAGCCGGTACTTTTGAGTCCTACAAGTTTACGAGCGATGTCAAATCTGCGGCAATGGGATTCCAGGTAAATTCAAGTA
>Ga0302284_1001242_pt1 | contig 11579 bp, 15 predicted proteins | sample III_Fen_E2_1_FD_198760 | JGI IMG/M metagenome (GOLD analysis project Ga0302284, IMG submission 198760) | Peat permafrost microbial communities from Stordalen Mire near Abisko, Sweden - III_Fen_E2_1 | ecosystem: Environmental > Terrestrial > Soil > Wetlands > Permafrost | place: Sweden: Abisko...
ATATTGTCTTTCTTGACCATGTTAACGCAAAAAAGATAAAAATAACGGTTGAAATAACTATAAAAAAATCTTCCATAATAATTATTAGTTTTATATTGAATACAAAGATAGATAAAAAAAGAATAACTACCAAATTTTTTGATAGTTATTTTAGAATACATGTTATACTTTAAAATTATATACTAAATCTATTTTTATAAGCATTATAATTTTGCATAACTTCCGAAGATAATAATTCTTTATTATATATTTTTGAAATTCTAATATCACCCAAATAAGGTTCACTTGTTGCACCATTCATACCAATACCTAATAAACTTGGTGTAGCATTATAATAAGCATAATTCACAATTGTTTGAACTATATTACCATTAACGTATAAATTATATAACCCAGATGTTGATATAGTAGCAACTACATGTATCCAAATACCTATTGTTGGTATATATGCAGATTTATTTTCATATTGACCTTGTAGTTGTATAGAACCATCTATAAAATGTTGGTATAGCACCCAATTATAAGATAAACTTGATTTATTAACAATAATATCTTGATATTGACCACCTAATCTACCTGGTTTCATAACACATTCAATAGTTAATGGGTTTCCGTTTGTTTTATTAAAGTCTGATGTTGATAATGTTATGTTATTAGTAGTACCATTAAATGTTGGTGAACAATTAGAATTAAAAGACATGTTAGATAAATCAATAGTATATGTTTTTGTTAAATCAATTAATGAATTTGTTACAGACCGTGTTCCACCATTAGCAATATATTGTGTCATATGTGATTTCAATTCAACCTGAGCACCCCAAATATAAGATGTTCCAATTGAACCATAACCACTACCACCATATAGATAGTAATTAATTGTTGTACTTGTTGTAGCAATTACACTATATGATATCCGATACCACCCATTTCCAACAGATGTATACGTTTTATTTAACCCTGTACCACTAAGCAATAATGTATCAAAATTAAAATTTAAAGAATATAATGCACCAACGTTTGTTTCGGAAGCTATTATAGAAGAATCATATTTTTTAGCATAAAAACTAAATGTGTATGTATTTCCATTTACACAACTAATATTAATTCCTATATTACTTCCTGTATTCGTGTATAAAAGTGTAGCATTATCCGTATCAATTGGTGTTTTACCTGAATTTGATGTAATAGTATATATCCCACCTTTTCCCCATTTACTAAAATCTTCACTAAATGGTACTAAGTTAGTTGTTGGTTCACCTTTATAAAATCGTCCTCTAATATCATCATCATATCCGAAAACTAATCCATTTGTAACTATGTTAGCACCCCTAAAAATAGACATTTATTTACGTTTTATTTTATATATAAAAATAAATGCGATTAAATATTACATCTAATCGCATTTATTTTTTTACTTCTAAGTAATAAAATTGCTTCATTATAATATATACTATCTTTATGAACTAATATAAAAAATTTTATTGGTATTGGTTCTATATCACCTACTTCACGATTACCATATTCTTTCATAAAATGTTTTAAGAATAATTCGTATGATAGTTTATCCAAATCAGACAAATTCGATAATTCTTTGTTTTCCATTTAATATTTTTTCTATTTTTTTTCTTCTTTGTAACATTTTTAATTTATTCACAAAACTTTCTGCATCATTACCATATTGTGAAGAATAACTTCTTGATTTATTTTTCATCATACCAGAAACCCTTATACCATTACTATCTTCACATACAAAAGTTTTCTTCCTAAATACACAGAAATTTATATTATCTTCAATTTTATATTTTAATGGAAGGTTACTTAAATAGGTAGATAAACTATTATTAATTTCTTTTAAATAAATAGTATCAGTATCAATATAAATAATATCATCTTTAAAAGTTTCAAATATATATTCATTCATTTTATATGCAAAGTCAGTTATTAAACACCCTTTATCTATTCCAAACTTATACAGACTATTACTTGAAAGACCATAAAGACCATTTAATACAATATTTAATACTGTCTGACTATTATTTGTTAATTTGTTATTTGATTTAATAACTTTTTTATTTTCAACTAAAAAGGTATAGAGTTCACCAAATTCAATTACATTAAATTTAATTTTACCTTCTTTATAAAGATTTACTATTATTGATGGATATAAACTTTCAAATTGTATTCGTTTAATATTATAACATTCTTTAGATAAAAATTCAGATGAAAAATTACAGTACCCACCGAAAATAGGTGTTTCTTTTACAAATTCTATTTTTGTTGGTTCATTATAAAAATAATCAATAAGACTACGAACTAACCCAATATAATAATTACTACTATAACTATTGAATGTTTCTTGATTATTTAAAATTTCAATTACATTTTCTATATTTAATTCTTTTTTCATATTTCAGTTTAAAATAAAAATCCTACCATATTATATGATAGGATTTTTAAAAAGTTTATTTTAATAACTAACTTTCATTGAAGAAATATCATTATCATCTTTTTCAACATCAATAAGAACATCAAAATTTATCGGATGTGTATGTTCTATTATCATTACTTTATCAACATAATTTTTTATACTATCCAATAGTTGAATAAATAAATCTACACTTTCAGCAACCAATTTACCCATTATTTCATCTAATAAAATTAGATTTGGTTTTGATTTATTATTAATCTTTCTTAATGCAAGTTTCAATGTAATAGCAGTAAATGTTCTTTCCATACCAGAACTTTCAATAATATTTTGTGAAACATCTAATCTTGTTTTAGAAGATAATTTTAAATTTAAATCTTCATCAAAGAACACTATAAATTCAACATCATTTAAAAGTTTACTTAATTCAGCATTTATTATATGTGTTGACTTTTTAAGTAAATAACTTGGTAAACCATCTCTATGAACGCATTTCATATACGTATTCAATATTTCATCTTCTGATTTTTGTCTGTTATATTCCTTAATATCTTTATTTAATTCTGATATTTGACTTTGGTATAATCTTATCTTAGATACCTTATCTTGTTTATATTCAAGCTGTTCATCAATTTTAATATGAAATTCATCAATTTCAGAATTTAATAGTAAAATTTCTTCATTTATTATTTTATTATTTTCAATTTTTTCTAAAGTAGATTTATAGTCTTCGATTTGTTTATTATATTTTTCTATTACTATTTTTGATTTTTCTATTTCAGATTCGATTCTTGGTTCTAATGAAATTTTATCTTTCTTCTTATCTATTAATTCTTTTTCTTCTTTTAATTGTTTAACTTCATCTTTTAATTCATCTAATTCATCAGTTTTATTATTGATTTCAGAAGTCTTCTTATTTTTTTCTTCGTTTATATCATCAATAACCAATGAAATAGAACTTCTTTTTTCGAAAGATGGTTTTAAATCTGTAATTAATTCACCAGGTAAATTGTTTTCTTTTATTAATTCAATACTTCTTGTATTTGCTTCAATTTTATCTTTGAACTCTTTAATCTTATCTTTTGAATTATTATAAATTTTTAAAACATTTTCATCAAAAGAATATTCTCTTGCTTTTAAATTATCAGTAATAACAGTTAAATCATTGTGTTCATTTAATAATTCTGTTACTTTTGGTCTTAATTCAATAATTTTATTTCTTAAAATATCCATTTCAGATTTATTGGTTTCAATCTTTTCATGAATATGTACCATATCAACACCATCAAGTGTTCTTTTGCACATTACACAAACGGTAGAACCTTCTATTTCTTCATTATCCTTTTTAAGTTTCTTTCCATCAATTGTTAATGTTTCAATTTCACCGTTTATTTTAGTTTGTGACAACTTTCTATTTATATCATTGTTATAATCATTAATATAATTTGAAAATTCTTCTTTAACTTTAGATATTTCTAAATTATAGTCTTGATTAGTTGATTTTAAATCACTTACATAATTGTTTGTTATATTATTAATATCATTACTAATTAAAATAATATTATTCTTATTACTTAATATTTTATTATCCAACACCGAAACATCCAATTTAATATCAGAAATTTTTTGTGTTAAATTGCTTAATAATGTTTGTTTAGTTTCAAATATACTTGAATCATATTTTTTTACATCTTCTTTCAAGTTAGAAATTAGTACCAACCGTTCATTATTTTTCACAATCTTATCATTTTCTAATTCAATTGATAAATCAATATCTGCTATATCTAACTTTTCTATATTGGAATCAATTTTTTCTAATTTAGAAATTTGTGATTCTTTTTTAATAACAACTACTTTTTTATCTTTTTCTAATTCGTCTATTATATCTTTTAAAACATCAACTTCGTTATTAAGTACTTCTATATCAGAACCTAACGTTTCAATATTAATTATTGTTTCATCAATTTTAATATTTTTTCTTGTTAAAAGAATTCCCTTTTTATATTCTTTGAATTCTATTAACTTTTGTTCAAAAATATCAAATCCTGCATCTTTAATAAGACCATCAATAAATACACTTCTATCCATTGATAGCAATGAATTTAAATTTTCACCATTGATAAATGATTTGTTAACGAAACTATCAAAGTCACCTAAAGTTTCATCAATTAACTTTTGAGTATCTTTTCTTTGTTCTTCTGTTAAATTACCATCTTCAATTTCTTCTTCACCCTTACCATAATACATTGTGGTAGAAGCACTTGAAATTTCTGAATGATCTCTATTCCATTTTCTTGTTGTTGTTCTTTTAATAAAATACTTTTCACCATTAATATCTATTATAGCACTAACCCATGTTTCATCTAACTCACGCTTATTATTAATGAAACGTGCATCACCAGCTTTTTCTTTTTTAGAAGTACCGAATGTTTTATTAAATAAAACATAACATATAGCATCAAGTATTGTTGATTTACCTGCTGCATTGATACCATGAACTTGAATAATCTTATTAAATCCCATTTCTTTGAAATCTATTTCAGCTTCATCATAAGATTTGAAATTGAATAATGTTATTTTATCAATACCAAAGTCAATACCATTATTAGTTTCAATAATAATTTTATCATTTATAGTATCATCAATTTTTAATACTTGTTCAATGACATCTTCTTGAAATTTATTTTCTTCTAAGAATTCTTTAAATATTTTACGTTGTTCATTTGGGTCTAATACATTAATGCTTTCGTTAACTGATTTAACGTCAGTTATTTCAGTATCAATTCCTCTTCTTATGAATTTAACATTTTCAATATTCCACTTATCTTTAATATATTCACGTATTTTAGATTCATTATCATGTGTAAAACATGCACTATAATCTTTCCACAATACATTTATATCTGATTCAGGTGTTATATAATCATCATCTAAATCAATATTATTGTAATCATAATCTTTACCTATATTAAGTGTAATATAATTAAAATCATTTGGTATATCATGGAACTTAACATCAAAATCTTTCTTTCCACGAATAGTCCATTCTAAAAACCCATGAAGATTTGGTGTTTCACCGTGATTAATTTGAATAGTAGATGAACAATATGCTGCTGATTTATCAGTTCTTAAATACTGAAACTTATGAATATCACCACAAAGCAAGTAATCATTATTATCAAAATAAGATATGTGCTTATGATTTTCTGATTGAAAAATCATACCTAAGTCTGAACTTGATCCGTAAATTGGATCATGAAATAATCCGACTGTTGGTTTTGAACTTACTGATTCAGGTATTATTATATTTGAATTATTCCAAGGGTCTATTTTATCATGTTTATCCAAGTGTGCATAGTTCACCCATATTAAATTTTCTTCTTCAAAAAACCCACTTTCCCCTAAATAAGTAATGTTAGGATTATTTAAAAGTTCCACAACTGTTTTAACTGAATTAGTTCTAAGTCTATTAGACTTCATACATTCATGGTTTCCGTACACAATAATAACTTTGCTTATAGATGCTAATTCAGTTAAGAATACACCAGCTAATATTTTTGCTTCATTACTAATATTTACGAAGTTATCCATTAAATCACCAACTACACAAATATAATCAGGTTTTACCTTCCTTATTTGTTTATATAATTTCTTAAATTGAAGATTATAAACGTCATGGTACTTTAAGTTACGTATATGTGTATCTGCTATATGTACTATTTTTGTCATTATTTAAATATGTTTTTATGTTATAATAGTTCATTATTATAAAAAAGTTTTAATTATATAAGAAAAAATCATTTATACATAATATTTAATTAGTTAAACTATATTAATTTGTTTTGTATATCCAATAATAAGTATTACATTTGTACCATAATTAAAACAAAAAAAATATGGTAAATACGACAGTTTGTAATTCGGGTGTTTTAACACAGTTTGTTGGTGAAAGTTTATGGGATTTCTTTGTTCGTCAAGGAAAAAACCCTCTTAAATTCGGTATTACTAAACCAGTTCAAGTAGTTAAGAAAAAAACAATAGCTAAGAAAGCACCTGCTGTTAGACGTGCTATTGCTATTACTAATACTGTTGATAGTGATGTTAATGTATTTATAAAAGCATTTTATAATGATTTTGAAAATTTATTATCAACATATAATGCTGCAACAGTTAAAATATTTTTAATGTCACTTATTTCTTATATGAATGATGGTAAAATCAGTCGAAGAAATATTTATGACTTTGTTATTAATTTTGATAAAGAAGATAAAATTCGTCAAATGACTTGGGATTCATTTAATTATGAAGTTAAATTTGAAGATTGGCACCATGTTGGTGGTGCATTTTCACACCTTATTTCAAAAATGTGTGCTAAGTCAGATAATACTGAAAGTAATGGCATAGATGGTAAACTTTGTACTATCTTCCTTGTACCTGCTGTTTTAATAACTTACGTAAAAGATGTAATTGATATTCACGCAAGTGATGGTATGATTATGTTGGACCATTCTTATAATAATATTGAAATTTTATAATATATTTAAAGGATATAATAAAAATCGTGCAAGATCATGATATATATTATATCCTTATTTTATATTTAATATTTTTTTTTAGTTCTTTTTATTTTTTTTTAGTATTTATATTAAAAAGAAAAATGGAAAAAATTATTAAACTCACATTTGATGATAATCAATATTCATCATTATTAACAAATGATACAATAAAGGGTGCGTTATCAGTTTATTTAAGAAATTTAAATATACAAGTTTCAGATTATGCACCAATTAATGAAAATAAAAGAAGGTCTGCTTTAATTCCCACATTATCTGAATTAAAAGAAGATATATTAATAGCAAAAATAACGAATTATGATTTTTGGGGTGTTATAAAACAAGCATTATTTGAACATAAAGATAGAGTTACATTTGATAATTTAGATGATGACATTCTTGAAGAATTAAATAACGCTGGATATAAATATGAAACTGCAAAAATTACTGAAAAAGAAAAAGAAATATCAAGAACAATAATATATTTGAAATAATAATAAAATAAATACATAAAAAGATACAATAAATTTGGTAAGTTCCATTTTTTATTGTATCTTTGCGTTTCAATTAAAACTAACAATATGAACAAAAAATTAATTTTTATTTCCAATGTAGTTGATAATTTAAAAATTGAACAGTTAAGTTCAATTTTGGGTGATGTGTCTAACATTGAAATTGTTTTTATGAATTTAGATTCAGATTCAGATATTAAAAATATAATAGAAGAATATGGTGATAATACAATAATCACTGAAAAAATTCTTTTATCTGCATATCCAAATGGAATGTATAAAAAAATAACTTCTGAAAATATAGAAGATATTAAAAGTTTATTTAAAGGTATTAAATTAACTGATGATGAACGTGATATGTCAATAGAATACGAATATTCTATTTATATTGACAAGAAACTTGTATCTAAAAGAAGTAAAGATGTAAAATGTGTTATTGCAAATAAAAAAGTTGGTAAATCATCACTTTATTTTGAAAATTATATTATGAATATTCCTGAATGGGAAATGATGTCAAAGATTAGTATTGAAGATAAAGAAAAAATGACAAATCAATCTTTTATGTTAAAAGAATTATATGCATATTATGTGTGTTATGTAAATAATATTGACGTAGAAAGATTAAGAGTTTATAGTGATAATATGCTTGTTGATAAATTCAAAGATTCAGAAGATTATGATGTATCATATGAATATAGTATTATGTCAGAAAATATTGATTCATTATCTGTTAAATATAAAAAATATATCCTTTCAAGACGTGCAATTAACCCTAATTGGTTTTTGAGTAAATCTTTATCTTATCCTATTAACTTATCTGAAATTGATACTAAGTTAAATGAATGTGATGAATTTATTGAAAAAGAAAAAGAAAAAGAAAAAGCTGAAAAAGAAGCTATTGAAAAAGAAAAAGCTGATTTAACTTCATCAAGAAGTTCTTATAGTAGTGGTGGAAGTAGTTCACATTCTCATTATTCATCTGATTTTGATGAAGCTGATTATAATAGAAGGGGTAGAGAAGGACATGGTTGGTCAAGTGAAATAGGTGGTTTCACGAATGATGAAGTTGAAGACTATCACGATAGAGTATATAAAAGAAATCATGGTGGAAGTGGTCCTGGTTTATAATTTTTAAAATAAAAATATGATAACAAAATTTAATTTATTTGAAAAGAAAGAATTAGTAATTGTAACTTCTAATAAAAAGAAGTTACAAGAATATAATGATTTTGGTTTAGATGTAACAGCAGAACCTGGTTTAGACTTACCCGAAGTTGATAGTAATATAGACGATGTAATTGTTTATAAAGCATTAGCAGCTGGTGAAAATAAAATTGTGGAAGATACTATCTTAGAAGTTGATGGTGTAGAAGTTGTTGATATCAGATGGAAGATTAAAGAAATGAATGTAAATGCATCAGCACGATGGATTGTATCATTAGGTCTTAACGATGGTAAACAAATTAAAGTATATCGTGGTATAATCGAAGGTCAATTAGTAAAAACTGATGATATTTCAGGATTCGGATTTGATGAATATTTTATTCCGAATGGTTCACCTTATACATTAGGTCAATTAGATAGACAGGGAAATAAAGCACTTTTTTCAGCAAGAAAAATTGCTTGTGAAAATCTTTTAAATAATAATGAAGAATTTGTAGAAAATATAGATAACATTGCTAATTGGGTTGGTGGATATCAACATTAAAAGATGAAGAAGTTTTATTTAGTATCAACAACTTTTAAATTAGATGAAATTTATGTGGTTTGGTTTTTTTTTAATAGAAGAACATTATGTAAATTTGTTAAATCAACAGAAAAAGGATATAATTTTATTAACTTAAAAACAGGTAAATTTTTATTAAAAAACCATTTATACTACAACAAGAAAAACGTATTCATGGTATCGGGTAATATGTTTTATTCAACTGTATTAACATCCGAAGACAACGAAGCATTTAAAACAATATTAAGGGAGATAAAAATTAAAAAAATAATAAATAATAAATAAAGAAAAATGGAACATATATTAGAAGCGAAAACACAGTTCAGTAAAAAATGTAAAGATGGTAGATATAGAAATTTTCTTATTTATTTTATAGATGGTGTTCAAATATTAAAACAAAAAATACCATACAATGAAAGATATGAAAAGGGATTTGATCGTTTAACAGGAATTACTAATGAATATATTTTAAATGGTAAATTATATCAAACAAGATATAAACACAATGGATGTGGTTCTAAAGCATCTGATATTAGGGAAGTAAAGTATCCATTATCAAAAAAGAAATTACAAGAATTAAATGTTTTAACGTATGAATTTATAAAAATATCAGAATAATTTTTTTATTCCAAATATTTGTATTATATTTGTACTTAAATTAATAATAAAAATTATGAAATACAAAATAAAAATAAATTATTCAACAGGAAATAGTTTCGGAAGTGAAGATATGGAATCTTATGTAGAATTATCGTGGGATAATATTGATGTTGCAAAAGAAAATTTGAAGTTTATTAAAGAACACTATAATCAATATAAAGAACTGACATCTTATTCGTTCCGTAATAATAGAACGGATAAGGAAATTATATTAGAAAATAAAGATAAAGAATGGTTTGTTTATAAACCAAAATTAATTTCAAAATTGAATAATTGTGCAATAGAAGAAAAACATAAAGCACAATTAGGTGAAGGTAATTGGGAATATATACCAGATATATATTATGCACAATATTGTTTATCTTTTAAAACAGATGATGGTAAAAAAATGCAAATATCAGCATTTTGGTGTGGGTATTTCGAACATTTATATTCTGCTGAAATAGAAGTAGATAAGGGTTTTGATGATATGAGGATTGAATTTTAAAATATTTTATAGATGAAACATACAAAAAGTGATATATTCACCGCAAAAGATAATTATTTAGGATTATTTGTAAAAGGTGAAAAATATCAAATAAATGAAATGATTAAGGTAAATGGTGTATTAAGCGTTTATCTTAATCATAATGGTGTTAAAATTTCTGAACATAGTTTAAGATGGTTTGAATTAGTAATATATTTTGTTAAAAATAAATAATTACTTGTATATTCCATTTAATTGTAGTATATTTGTATCGAATTAAAAACAAATAATATGACAAACCAAGAAATAGCAAAAATTATTTTATCTCAATTAGGTGGTACGGGTAGATTAAACGCAATGTTAGGTGTTAAACAATTTTGTTCAGTAGAAAATGGTGTATCTATTAAATATAAAGTAGCATCACCTGTAAACTACATAAAAATAATTCTGAATGGTCTTGACTTATATGATATTGAAATGGGTAAAATTCGTGGAAATACATATAAAATTATTAATAGTGTTTCTGATGTGTATGTAGAAGATATGAAAAATATCATTGAAGACACTTGTAAAGTAAGATTAAGTTTATAATAATTAAAAATAAAAATATGAAAAAAAGTGCGTTATTAATAATTCTTATCGCTATGATAAGTGGGTGGTTTTTGATGTTTAGTGTAATTATACCAAAGACAATGGAAATCCGTATTCCTGAAATGAAAGAGTATTTGAAACACGAAGGGTATAACAACCCCCAAATGGTTGAAATTCATGGATTTGGTTCAACCGCAGATTTTAAAGATGGTGATAAAAAGGTGACAATTAGTTTTCTTCATGGTGTATTTAGAATCGTAAAATAATATGAAAGATTTTGATATTTTAAGTGGATTTTTATTCTTTTTTGCATTAAGTGGTTCAATCTATTTTGGGTGTAGTTTTATTGTTTGGATAGCTACTAAGTTAAAACCAGATAATTTCAAAAAAGAAATCACTAAAAAGGATATCATGTGGTATAATTATGTTATGATTATATCCATACTTTGTTGGTCAGTACTTTATTGCGTTCATCAATAATATTTAAATAACATTTTAAAAATAAAGATAATATGAAAAAGATTTTATTAGTATTTGCTGTTTTAGCGTTATGTAGTTTTACACCACAAGTAGGTAAAAAATATGTCTATATGGAAGATGTTTATGAACAACCAATAACAGGTAAAGTAGTTGAAGTTGATGGTAT